>Ga0209535_1000188_pt1 | contig 41898 bp, 63 predicted proteins | sample LinPmetageLP28_FD_184041 | JGI IMG/M metagenome (GOLD analysis project Ga0209535, IMG submission 184041) | Marine viral communities from the Pacific Ocean - LP-28 (SPAdes) (version 2) | ecosystem: Environmental > Aquatic > Marine > Oceanic | place: Pacific Ocean | collected 2009-08-22 | reverse complement strand
ACTTCTATACCTGTACTGGTTGTCGCTAGTTTTAAAGCAGAATCATAATAAAGTTCAACTGCGCCATCAGGTATCATCCTTGCCATGTATTCTGTAGAGCCTTTATCAAATTCAATGTGTGCACCATCAGTTCTAACTACTAAGTTGCCTCCACCAGTTTCTTCAATAATTGAGTGATTACCTGTTGCTGTATGGTAAATCTTTAAATCTGAACCTGCTCCAAAGATAGCTTTATCGTCATCACCGAGTATCAAATCACCTGTCATAGATCCACCTGATAGTGGTAGTTTTGTGGCTATCGCATTATTGACTGTTGTTGTAAATGTAGGATCATCTCCTAAAGCAGCAGCAATTTCATTCAGGGTATTCATAGTACCTGGAGCTGAATCTATTAAGTTGCTTACGGCTGTTTCTACAAACGCAGTAGTCGCTATTCTGGTTGTGTTATTACCAGCAGATTGAGTCGTAGTTGTAGGGTTTCCATTTAAATTAACATCGTTAGCTATAGAGGCTGTTACGACTGACCCTGTGGTAGGTACATTTATTTCTGTTTGTGTAAAGGTCATTACCTCTACGATTGCTCCGCTGGTTGGAGCAGTATCAAAAGTTAGTGTTGTTCCTGATACTGAGTAATCTGTTTTTTGCTGATAAACACCATCAATAAATACTTGTGTATTGTTTTCGTTGATTGGGGTTATGGATAGCGTAAATGTAGAACTTCCTGAAGCTGTAAATTGATCGTGGTTTAAGTTAGCACCTGATACTGCTGCCTTAACATGATAAGCAACAATTTTTCTGCCTGAGGCTGGTGCTTCATCAAAGGTAAGGGTTGTACCACTTAAAGTATAGTCACCCTGATTTTGGAATATACCTTCTATAAATACTATTAAGTTATCTTCGCTGTTAGGTGATTGTGATAACGTAAATGCCGTAGTGGTGTTATCACCAGTAAAAGCATTTTTGACAAAGTTAGTTGTGGTTGTTTTTTCGTCTTCAGCCCAAGTTACGTCTGTGCCATCTGACTTTAAAACGTATCCATTAGCTCCAGCTCCTAAGTTAGCTGGGTTGCCACTTGAATCTCCAATAATGACGCTGCCTCTAGCGAAACCTGAAGGCGTAGTTAGTTTAGTGGATATTTGTGTTTGTATGTTGGAGGTAACGCCATCTAAGTAATCAAACTCTGCTGCGGTTACGCCTGAGTCGTATAAATCTTTTCCGTAAGTAAGAGAGGAGGCCGTTGCGGTTGTACCATCTAATTTGTTCAGTTCATCTGTAGTTAAGGTTGCCCCGTCAAGGATTTCTAATTCGGTTTCACTTATTTCAGCACTACCTATGGTGATATTGCCTGTAAATGTTGGATTGGATATTGGGGCTTTTTCCGCAAAAAGATCTATAAAAACACCAGCCGATGCTCTTAATTCAATTTTATCTCCGCTCGCAAAAGCGGTGGCGCTGGTATTATCCTGCGCCCTAGATACTGTCCATGTTGTGCCTGATACGGCGGTAACTTTTACAATCTCAAGTGCAGTATCATCAGATTGCTGCACCATTGTGGCATAAAAATAATCACCTCCACTCAGGGAAGGAAAGCCAGAACTACTTGCAACTGATACGCTTGTTGCGCTAGTGCTTACGCTTGCAGATAGAGTAGTTTTGGCGTTGTTACTAAATTTTACGCCCACTTAAATTACTCCCTTTTTAGCTTACTGTTACAGTCCAAGTTATTGTCATAGAGTCAGATGCACCTTTATTTACAACAGAAAATACTGTGCGACACAGCATTGATCCGCCTGAAGAGGCATTAAACATACCTGCTTCAGTTAAAGCGCCCGTTCCATCCCCAGCAGCCCATGTAGCTGTGTAGATTACATTTGCACCTGATCCACCTGTGGAATCAATAGCATTTCTATCTACTTCAGTAACAAGAGTCGTTTGACCCGCTGCTGCGGCAGTTGTACCTGTTCCGACTCCCATGTGCGACATTACACTAGCGCTTGTGCCTTTCATTCTTGAAGCCACAAACTCTTTACCAGCGGTCACAACTAAGTTGTCTATATCTTGTACTACTTTGTCATTAAGAGATATTTGAAGGCGACCCTTCATTTTTAAACCATCGTCTTTTATCATTGAGTTACCCATTTAGAGTTATTTCATTAAAAGCAAAGGCATTGAAGCGTCCTTGTGAGCCTGGTATGTAAAGAACATTTGCACTATCAGTAATAGACAAACTATCTGTTTTAACTAGGCTAAAAGAAAGCGCAATACTTTCTGCCATACTTTGCGTGTCCGAAAACACTTTTGCTGTTGCAAATACAGCGGAGTCAGAAAAATTAAAGATATTACCTTTATTAACCCCAACTCCCATTCCACTAAAGACATCATCTAAAGTGAAACTATCAGAACGCGCCAAGTTATATGACACAGTTCTTGCAAGGGTTTCTGCCACAGAAAAAGTGTCAGATAGTCCTTTGGTAGGAGATAATGCAACTGTATCGGTGTGAGAGAAACTATCGCTTCTGTTTAATTGCGGATGCAAAGATACTGTGTCTGTAAACCCATCGGTTGTAGATCCTACAGGTCTGCTAAAACCTATACTGTGCAAATCAGATAAAGACTGGCTATCGGCTAAAACCTTGCCTGTAGCTCTAGCTAAATTTTCTGTCAGAGTAGGGGTATCTAATAAACCTTTATTAAAACTAAAAGTTTCGCTATCTGTAAATACAAAGGTATCTGTCTTAACTACAGTTAAATGTATGGTGAGATTATCTGCAAAAGCATATTGATCATAGAACCATTGATGCTTACTGTCTGAGTCTGTAACAACAGAAGCAATAATATTGGCAAAAGTTAAATTGCTTTTAGCGTTTACATAAGCAAAGCTAGTTTTAAAACTGGTTACAGATAAGCCAGCTGTTAATCCGTTTTCTAATTGATTCGCACTGGTAGAAGAACCAGATACTTTGACAATAGCTCGTAAAGCCACTGCCCGTCCTAAAAGTCAGCCCTGACTTTAAATTTAATTTTGTCAAAGACAGTCTGTATTTTTCCTGAACTTAAGGTTACTTGTATTTCACCTTCATAAGTTCCTGCAGTATCTAAAGAAGCAGTATTCCAGCCTAAAGTACATTCACCGCCTGTAGCGTCCGTAATAGCCCCAGTAATCGTATCTTTAATAATTGTAGAACCTAACTGTCTAAAAAACATCTGCACAGTAGCACCAGTTAGATCTATAGGTTTCCAAGTAGCTGCATTGTCGGGGTCAAGTGTTAGACCTGTAGCGGCTTCATTGGAATCCTTAAGTGTTACTGTCAATACAGGTGCTGTATCGTCTTTGACTAAATTAATTGTGTCTGAATAAGCCATAATTAAAATCCTGTCTCAAAATTTTTGTAAGTGGCGGTCATCGCTGCACCTGCCCAACCATATTTAACTTTACGAATGGCATCACCCATTTGTTTGTCATAAAGCGTTTTGTTATTAGCAGCTGATGCTGGATTAGACCAAGCTTGTTCAGGCATCATCTGTAAGCGATATAACGTGCCGTGTGCTAATAATTCTGCGTTCCTGTTAGCAATACCCTTATTTAACGAACTTGAGGTTTGTGAGGGCTTTAAGGAATAAAGTACGTAAAGCGTTTCTGAAGTCGAAGGGGTAGGGGCTAACAATATTGTATCGTTGTCTGTCATGGTGTAATACTGAGGACTGCCGCTTCCTTGTTTTTGGTAATAATCAGTAATGGTTACTGCTGTTAAAGGTGTGTATGAACTACTTGCTGGAGTCTGATTTCTAAATACATCAACCACATGGTTTATGTCTGATCCTTGCGGTGCGCTTAAATCGTATTCTTTTTCTCCTGATATTGTTAATACCTCTTCTAATTCTTGAATGTGTATGTCTGTTTTTGTAAAAAAATCTATTGCGGTTTCACGCATGGCTCTTTCTATAACAAACAACGGACACCCAGGAAGTTCTGATTGCACCAAGTAAGCTAAGTCTGTGTATTTTATATTTGCCATCTAAACCGCCTGTATTCCTGATCTCATTTCATTTGCTTGAGGCGTAATAACTAAATCAGCTCTAGTTTTTAGCCCTATAGAATTAGCAAAGGATTGATAATGAGTTGCTACTTTTTGCATATTGCCAGCAAAGTCAGAATCTTTTTGATAAGACCTGTAAAGCATGTAATCTAAAATAGCATTTGCGTAAGTATCATCTAAGCCTATGGTGTCTGTACTGGTTGCGTAATTAGCAATAGTAATGTCAGTAGTAGATTCACTAAACGCTATGTTTATTTGTACTGAATTTGTAGGTACAGGATAAACATAAAAATTCTTTGGATCGGTTGGGTCATACATAAAATGTTCAACTGTTGTATTTCCAGATCCTATGTGCCAAGAAGGGTTTTGTACGTCCAATACCTTTCTATCAATTTGCGTAACGGCCTTTCCGGTAGCGTTTCTTATAACGTCTATTAATCTTAAAGCGCCTGCTGGCAAAGTTTGTTTGCTTGAAGCCGCACAAGTAAAAGTTGCATTCGTTACTTTTGCATCAGGACGTTGCATGACAATTTCTCTTTGTGCATCATTTAAATAACCTAATAGTTCAGCTTGCGCCCAACGCGTATTAGTTGTGTCTTGCAACACAGTTTCTGCTCTATCTATTAAATCTATTACTTTTACCGTAGCCATATTTACCTTTAATGTATGGTTTTATTATCTATTGGAAGTAATCCTAATAACTCCATTAAGGAATCTGGATGTATCTCACTATCACTCATAGGTATAGATACTTCATGTGGATTTACTTCTTCAAACTCGACAGATGGTTCAAAAAAACCGTCTTCATCAAGATCGCCTAAATGACGAAAACCATGTGGAGTTTGTATAAATAATTTCATTCCCCAATTATGGTTTAAAAAAAAAGTGAGAGAGCGTATCGGGGTATACCTCTCTCCGTTGCAGTTGAGTTATAAACCCTGCAAGGGGTTCTACTTTAACTATCTAATACTAGACGCTGAACTTAATCACACCACCAGCTGTCGGTACTACGGTTTTGTAACCGTAGACTTTCAAGCCTCTAACACCATCACCGAAAGAAGTTTCCATTCTTACAGATTCTGTGTTCGTGAACTGAGAAGCAAAGCTCATGGCTTTAGGATGACCATAAATAGTATGAGTCTTATTAGCATCTGATCCAGAAGCAGGTTTGAGTAAGTTATTACTCATGTAAACCGTAAATCTGTCAATCATGCCAACACGACCATTTCTAAGCATGGAAGTCCCGTCACCAGCTAAAGAGGCATCTTTAAGATCAGATTGTTTGAGTAAATTCACATACTGCGGAGAAAGGATGATAAATCTTCCTGTCTCTGGGATGTTATTTTCGTCAAGCGTCTGTCCTGCATCTAAGATTTTTCCAAGAATATTTGCACTCGTTGTTGAAGTAGCATCTACAACCGCAGGTGTAAATGTGCTGACTATGTTTGTAAACACGTCAGTTTCAACGGCAAGTTTCATGGATTCAGCAGCGTCTTGTGCAGCGGCATTCCAGTAATCGAAATTACTTTGTGCTTTCACAACATCGTCTACTTTAAACGCATAGCTCTTTGCTTTGTCTATATTCAGTTCAACTTTAGTAGTGGTTAAATCGGCATACGAGATAGTACCTGTGTAGTCAGCTACAGTGACATCAGGAACGGTTCTGATAATAACTTTATTACCTTGACCTGATATTTCACCTTCGTAGTCAGTGTTGCTAACTTGTGGTAGTACCGTATTGGCATAGAATTTCGCTTGTAATTTTTTACTGAAAACTTCAGAAATAAAATTAGCTGCGGAATTTGCGCCAGCGGATGGGAATGCTGCCATAATTTACACCTTTATTTAAGTTTATGAACTATATGCAAACTATTGAATCCTTCCTTCAGCGTAGGCTTTATCAATGTCTTCTTCGTTTTTAGCAAAGTCTTCCATTGACAGAGAACCTATTTCACTTCTAGTCCAGATTTTTTTGTTTGCGCCCTTTAATTGAGACTCTCTTGCCTTCGGTAATTTAGGCTCAGCTTTAATCTTTGCCCGCGCTACCTTTTGCTCCTTTGTCTCTGATGGCTCTACCACTAGACCCATTTCCGTTTTATATTTGTCCAGTAGACTGACGACTTCATCTGAAGATCCTTCCTTGGAGATTCGCTTCCAAACGGGTGTTTGGCGCTCTAACCATCCTTGAAAGTCTTCGGAATCAGTCAGACTGTCTATATCGGGGTGTTTAGCCCTAATATTTGCAAAGTGATCTTGAAGCTCTTTTTGCATACTGTCTTCTTTAAATTCGGAAGTGCTTTGAGTAATCTGTGCTTCAAGTTGCGCTATCTTATCTATCAAAGGACTAGCCAATTCAGGGTAGTCTTTTTTTAGATCGTCAAGTGCAGCATTGCTTTGCAAAGTTTGCTCACTCCTAATCGTGTCTTTTAACTCATTAAGTTGCTTTTTGATTTCATCATTCTCACGTCTGAGTTCAGCCGCTTCTTGAGTTGCTTTTGTCATTCTTGCCTGAGCGTTTTTTATCCGTTCTTGGGCAAGTTTTTCTGCGTCCACAGACTGACCATCCTTGTCTGTTTCTTCAGGAGTCTCGATAGCTGATGTTTCAGCTTCCACAGATTCTTCTAAAGTGTTTTCAGTTTCCCCAACTGATTCTGCTTTAGCATCCACTGTTTCCGCATCAATCTCTGTGTCCTCTGACTCTGAGGGTGAGTCTTCAACGCCATCTGCCAGCTCTTGATTATTATCTTCGTCTGTTGCTTGTGGAGTAATTAATTCCTCCGCCTCAGATTCGGGTAACCCTTCTGCTGCCATTATGCGCTCAAGCGCTTCATCTGCTTCTTTCTCCAGTTGTACTGGATCATTTCTAGTAGCCATAAACTAGCTAACTCCTTGTGGGTCGTTATACGAGTATCCACATTTATTAAAATTAAGCTCAAAGGTATCCCTAATTGGGGTTTTGAGCCGCCTTATGTACCGCTCTCGCAGTATGTTCCAATTCAAGTAAGAACCTAATTTCTTGTATTCTTCCTTGTTCAATTCTAAATTCTTCTTCAGTCTTTGCTTTTTCAAGACGATCCCTTGATGTTTCCAAGCGGGAGTTGAAGAGGCTCAACACCTCCTGGAATGTTGGTTGAGTCACCAACTGCAGGACTGCCACCGCCTGACTCGGAGATAGCTTGTTGTAATAACCTTTGTTGTTCTTCTTGGAGTTCGTCATCTGATTTAATTACCTTTTCTGCATCAATGTCTAAAGATTGAGCTATGTCTCTTAATAAGACTCCGCGATCCACCATTGACGCATCAAGTGGATTGCTAACTAGCGATAGGAATTGCAATAGTCTCTGACTCTGCACTTCTTTTTGTATTAAGGCTGTAGATCCTCTAGCCACTATATTGAGATCCCCTTTAGCATCTTCATTAGTACTCCATTCCATAAAATGGTGATACAAGCTTTGTATCATTGGTTTAACCATGTACTCGTCTAAATTTTTAATAGTTGATTTAAGGGCTACATTAGCTGCCCCCATTAACATAGACATACCAGTTGCAGTCTGATTCATAGACTTTTGCTGGTCGCCGTGGGTATAGCTGGGGAGTGATGTTGTCTCGTCTGCGAAACGTCTAAACAATTCTATAATATTGTTTAATGAGGAAGCATTATTGGAAGGTTGATAAAAACGAACCATTGGGAATTGAGCATCACCCCCCTCCCTGAGAAAGATTCGCCAAGGATGTAGATCCGTTGGGTCTTCACCTGCTGCCAATAAATCTGTATTCACCTCAACCATGGGTGCGCTTGAAATTGCTGTATTGTCTAAATAGATTCTTACAGCTGCATTCATAGTTTGCTGAGAATCTCGCATCATACGAGCCACACCTACACCCCAAAATTGATGAGGGTTTCTTTCATAGGGAACAATTAGGTAAGGGCTTTTGTATCCGCCCATAATAGGATTGATTTGTGCCTTTAAAACATGGTTATCACATATCCATACATTGGCTTGGTACTCATCTTCAAGTTTGGCTTCTTTGCCTAAGTCTACATTTGATTCAGAAAGATCATGCCCACTGACACATCCCCAATACTCTAATACTTCAAATCGTGTACTTTCGGCATATTCATTAACACCTGATATAGAACGTCTATCCTTTTCATGCTGTGCTTCATCATGGTTACCATCTGAATGCTTTTCCAACATAAGATTAACTTTTTCTTTATCAAAGCCAGCTACATTCTTTAAATCACCAAATTGTTTTCTAGTTAATATATGCCTTCTAAAAATACCATCAGCGTTATCCATAGATGTTGCATAGGGATCTGGATATAAATCAAATATAGAAACTGAATCTACTTCAGGAACAACGTCTTCTTCCATAATCATGGAATAACCTTCAGCTCCTCTGCGCCAGTGGGATCGTTTTTCAACTTTAAACGTACCGACCTTCATTGCACCTGAGCCAAATAAACACATTTCTAAGATTGCATCTTTCATGCGTTCATCTGTGTTGTGTTCTACTAAAAAATCCTCTATTTCTAAAGCCATTAGTTTTGCACTTTCTCTGGCAATATCTTTGGCGTTGTCTCTAATTTCTTGTTGTAACTCCATAGATCTTTGCTGTACCAAGTCTTCAACCTCAGACATATCTTCTGCACCTGAAACTTGCATAATTTCAGCTACTGCTTGGTTTAGCATACGGTTCTGTCTAAGAGGATCTATTTCAGGATTAGGGGTAGGCTCTATGCTAAAGAATGGCTCTCCAGGTTGGAAGACTAAATCTATAACCCTAGAGTAAGCAGCCATAACCTTTGTTCTAGTTAAGCCAACATATACCTTAGAACGATTGCCTTGTGCCTCAAGCTTGGCTAATACATCAGGCTCATACTTACCGCTATACTGCCTAAGATCTTTGATCCATTCATCTTCTATCTCAGAACGACTGTCTTTATATTCTTCATAAAGATTTTTTAACCTAGCACCAAAAGAACTTAATTCTGCGCTTTGTTCTTCGGCGTCTTGGTTCTTTTTTTCTGTGACCTCTTTAAGATCAATACCTGCTTCTGAAAGCTCCATATCTGAAGTATTCATTACCAAGTCTTCATCACTATGCGGCATTATTTAGAACCTTTCTTTTTAGAGGCTTTCTTTTTACCTTTTTTCATTGGTGGCCTTCCAACTTTAGTTCCGTATGTTCCTTTTCCTTGTGGCATAATTATTTCCTTTTTTTAGCTGTTTTCTTTGCATCTGCAAAATTCTTTTTAGTGGGTGCACCTTTTGATCCAACCTTTCTCATTGTTTCACCAGAACCTTTTTTAATTCTTTCTTTTTTTGCGTGTATATTTTCGTATAAACCTTTTTTCTTTTTCATTACCATTTAACTTTGTTAGCCCAATAAGCAGCTGACAGTTTTCCTTTTGCTATATTCTTAGCGTGTCTAGCCTTAAAAGATTTGCGCCTTGCTTTATCTTTATCAGACTTAGGATTTTTACCAGCTCCACTTACTCCCTGTTGTCCAAAACGTATTAATTTAATAACGCTACCTTCTTTAGCTAAAACTGCATGTGACTTAGTAGGGTGGTTAGGTGTTCTCTTTGGTTTGTTATAACCAGAGAACTTTTCACCTCTATACTCAATCATCTGCGTTAGTCAAAAAGGTGTCGAAATTTTTTTTTTCGCGCCACCTCTCAAACTCTTTGGTTTCAAAGTTCCAAAACCAGCCTAAATAACAGTTATCCATTAATACCCAATTACTCCATCTATCGGTTCATAGTCATGCTTCTGTATAAAACGCCTATTACGGGGCATAGATTGAAGCCCCCATAAAGCTAATGCATACGACATAACTCTATCGTCATGGCAACCTTGTTGGGCATTGGTATGTCCTCTATCATCCAGTACATACGTCCTCAACTCACTCACCAAATCCTTACACACTATCCCTGACTCACCTTGTCTAATCAGGGTAGCTAGTCCATCTATCAATACTGGCTTCGTCTTACTCGTAGTTAAGAACCCAGCCTTCTTAGTCATCTTGTCTGCGTAAGCGTTGTCTACCTGTCTATCTACATACAAGTTTGGATAACCTAGTTCTTGCAATCGTCTTATTGTCGTAAGCCCGTGGTTGTTTCTTTCAACTACCATCCAAGCTTTGTTATACAAAAGACCTAATGCACGCAATAGATCACCAAACATGAACGGATCAATGTGTCCGTGCCAGCAAGCAACTTGATTACCCATCGCGTCCATAACCTGAGCGCATGAATAATCTCTACCTTCTAGCCCTTCGGCTACATCAACTCCTATGCAATACCTTTGGTCGGCTTCGCAATCACGCCACTCTCTAAAACGTCCTTTAGCCTTTTCAGAGAATGTAACATCGGGCAGTATCTCCCCCTCTTTGTTGTGAGAGAAACAATCTTCTATAATATTTTCTATGTAGGTACTCTCTACAAATGTCCTTCCAGAAAAAAGGAAGGCTTCTTGTGGGGTTAAGGGGTACTCTTGTTTGAATAGATCCTCACTTCCAAGCTCAGCAATTTTTAGTCTGCGAAAATTTAGCTGGGAATTTTTCAAACCAAATTTTTCAACAAGGTACTCTTCATATTCGGAGGGCTCAAAATAGGGGTCTGGGGGTACTTGGTACTCGTAGTGGTCAGTCCAAGGTAGGAATATCAGCTCCCAATCTGTGGATGTCCCCTTATTCATAGTATGGATTGCCTTTAGTGACTGCTCATAGAACCATCCCCCCGCCCCATTAGCAGTAGATTCAAGTATTACCTCAGATCCTAGGCGCGGAACAGTCTGCAATAATCCCGCAACAATCTCTGCTTTTTGAGGAAAGAACGCAACTTCTGACAAATGAAGATACTTATTCGTTTGACCTCTTCCAACGTCACCTGTTCTTGCAGTGTGCACACGGAACTGGCTGTTTAGCTTCTCAAAAGAAATGCTGGTCTGGGTTAGTTGTCCAGTCTCAGGCTTGAATGCTTGATGAGGGATATGATCATAGAAGTGACGGATCATTTCAAAGATAGCCTTACTTGAGCTGTTCAGGTGGGAGATCACTACAGCATTAACATTCTTATTTGTAACAGCTCTCCAGAACAATCTAGCTTCTGAGTAAGTAGAGATACCTAGCTGGCGTGATTTAAGAACTAATGCTCTGACTCGTCCAGTGTCCTTTAATTGCTTCTGTAGTCTTCTATGTACCTCTAACTGGGACGGATTAAAGCGAAAGGGAATGCGCTCTCCTTGTTTGTCTACGATCCTGAGGAAATTAGAAGCATAGAAAGGGAGATCTTGTTTAACCCTTTTGCCTATCTTTTCTATTTTATCCATTTAGCCTGGTCTAAGATCTAGTGGAACTCTTCCTCTTCGTCTAGGTTTGCTAGCCAGTCGTCTTCTTGGTTGATGTTGGCCTCTACTTCGCTTTTAACTGGAGCATAGACACCAGCAATTTTTGCTAATTGATCAAGCGCCTTAACCCGCGAGCTCGCAGTTGCATCTGGTGTGATCCCTTCGGCCTCTTGTCGTAATTTGTTCACGATGTAATCAGCATCGAGGTTGTTACGGGCTTGAATTTGTTGGGTTTCTTGTTCTACACGTTTCAAAATGTGCTCTTTCGTAAGCAAGCGCGACGCCTGTTGCCGTGCTGAGTTCTCCCTATAACCAGCCTTAACTGCCGATTTAAAGCCGTTTCTAGTCTTTACATACTCAGCTATGAATAATTCTTGTCGTTCTGTAGGTGTTGCCATATTGCCCGTGTCCAGTCTTTTAGTTCGCTATTTGTTAACGTGTGTTTAATAAGGTTAGCTCTAACACAACAGAGAGAGATATTCTCTTTTGTGTATCCTTTGTCGGGGTCTATACGATCAATACTAATATTAAGATCCTTAACGCCTTCCGCTATTGTGTGGCTCATACATCTACCAGAAAGGTAACACTTGCCGTCTTGCTCTTCATAGATCTGAAATAAGATCTCTGGTGTAAGATCCCATTCTTTACCTTGTTTCTTTCTAGCGTGCTTTAACTTTGTATGTGCTCTTCTTATAAATTTCTTATAGCTTTCGCCTTTCTTAGCGCTACACTTTCTGCATCTATTTCTTTTATATGTCTTATTACCCTTATAAGAGTTATCGAAAGAAGACAGCGCTAGGGCTAGACCGCAAAAATTACAAAATTTGGTTTCTTCAATGGGTGTAAAAGTGCCAACTTCCGAGGCTGGCTCAAGATCTATTTTTAGATCTACAGATCTGCGAGGTGAAAACCTAGATCCATGTAGATATTTTAAAAGTTCTAATTGATTATATTTAGGGATGCTAAAGCTCCAGCAAGAACGATCCAAATTACACGCTCTGCTATTTTGATATTTACCGAACCTTTTGCGCTTGAGTCTTCTAAAACTCTAAGCCTAGTTTCGTGGTCAAGTATGAAATGATTAACGTTGGAAAGTTTTTCTTCAATGCGTGCAAGACTGGAAAGCGTGCGAGCAATTCCGCGGAGTTCTGTTTCCACATTTTCTAACCTTCTCTCTAGGTGTTCTTCTTGCATGGTGAGAATTTATACCTTGCCAATTGTGAGAGAGAAATTAATTACTATTGATAGTAGTTAAATAACTTGTGTTAATCGATAATTCTTATAAGATAGCGCTTAACACAGACAAATAGAGCGAGCGAATGAAGATATTAATTGCATGTGAAACGAGCGGAATAGTACGGGATGCCTTCTTAGATAAAGGGCATGACGTTTGGAGTTGTGACGTCTTACCAGCAGACACGCAAACCAATAGGCATATACAAGATGACGTTAGAGACGTTTTATTTTATGAGTCTTGGGATATGTTAATGGTGGCACATCCGCCGTGTACTCGGCTTTGTAATTCAGGAGTACAACACCTCAAAAAGAAACCTAGAAAAATGGGTGCTGGCATGACTCAAAGACAATGGATGAAAAAAGTTTTAGGAGAACTGGAGGAGGGAGCTTCTCTCTTTGCAGATCTCTGGAATGCAGACGTCCCACGAATAGCCATGGAAAATCCGATCATGCATCATTTTGCAAAGCGTAGGATTAGCAGATATTCAAATAGTTATTTTGATTGGAAGGCAACACAGATCGTTGAACCTTACCAATACGCAGAACATATAGATTCAGAAGACAACACAAGAAAACAAACTTGTTTATGGCTCAAGAATCTACCTAAATTAAATAGCACAGGATCTTTAAACAAGGAGACAGCTAGACAAGATATTCATAACGCCAGCCCGAGTAAAGATCGCTGGAAAGTTAGAAGCAAATTTCACCATGGGCTTGCAAAGGCGATGGCGGATCAATGGGGTGCAAACCTTTAATTTTAATAATCGGAGAAAAAAAATATGAGCGAAACATATTACGGGTCGGAAATAATGAAGGATGACTATAGCGGTCATTACTTTGTAAATGATAAAGATAACCTTAAATACATGAGGGCTTACTTGTGCAAGGATCTGGGAATTACAGATTCCCGGTGTGGAGATTTTGCAGAGGCTTTATATATGCTACATAAGGCACTGGCTAGGTGCAGTTTTCACAATGCCGATAAGTTCTGCAAAGAATTTAACGGGATGGCTACAGCTTGCGGCAAGTTCGGAGAATTGGAGGGCTTAGCTGATAAGTTCTACACCTATAACGGGGAGGAACTCAAATGAAATTTGAAGTAACAGAGCGCGGTGTTTGGAGAAATTATATAGACACAGAAAATTCTAATGAAATGCAAGAATTTATTAATGTGGATGTTATGTGTGCATTAGAAGAAAAAACTAATTTTGATGAAGAAGAAATAGCTGTAATTTTAGAACTACTGCTAGAAGATCAAGACTGGGAAAAAGCAATTTCTATTATGCAATCTTGCCGTTTTCACTTTGAGGTAAAAGTACCGCCTACAAGTTTGGATTCACTAATATAAGGAGTAAAAAAATGAGTACAAGAAGCTTAATCGCGTACCAAAAGGATAGCAATTGGATAACGTCCACTTACTGCCATATGGATGGCTACCCGTCTTATAACGGGGCTATCCTTTTAGCACATTGGAACTCTTTCGAGAGAGCTAAAGAGCTTGTGAATAATGGCTACATATCCAGTCTAAAATTTACCATAGAGGATATTAACGAAAGTAGATCCAATGAGGATTGCCCGCATGAGCATGGTTCTGAGTATGCTTTTGTTAGAGATGCAAACGCTCTATTTCATGAGTACCTGTATTTATATAAAAATGGCTCTTGGTGGGTTTCTATTGCTGAGGATTTTGATACGCCTGACGGATACCAAGACCGCCAGTATTACCATTCAAGATTTTTCAAACTAACCTCTCAAGTTAAACCTTCTGACATGAGCGATCTATTCGGAGGGGAAGCGGATTGGTCGGCAATGTTTAATCACCCTGAATTAAAAATTATATAAATATTATGAAATTAATAACTAAAGAAATAGAAGCCAAACTATCAAAAAACATTGGCAATGCAATGACAGATAAACCTTATCTAAAGCTTTTTAATCCAGTTGGCTCAGCCACTTGGTTAATAAGTAGATACAACAAAGAAGATCGGACTTTATTTGGTTTATGTGACCTAGGTATGGGCTTTCCTGAGCTGGGTTATGTGTCTCTGGAAGAGCTGGAAGCTTTAACGCTTCCTTTCGGTTTGACCATTGAAAGGGATATTCACTTTGAACCTTCAAAAACATTATCTGAGTACGTTACTGAGGCTAATGAGATCGGGAGTATTCGCGCATGAATAAACCTAACTCGAAAGCCTTACAAGTCTTTGAGACTTATCACCTTAAAACCATAACTGTAAACAGAACCGCAGACATTTATGGTCTTAGTATTAACGAAGCATCTAGGCTTATTAACAAAGGCAGACTTATGTATAACCGTTTAGCAGTGGAGGACAGACATACGCTGGAACTAGCGCGCGAAAAATAAAAATTAGAGCGGGGGTGTACCCCAAGCATTCCCGTTCTTCTTGCCTCCTTAAATGGGGGCTTTCGCGGTATTAATAACAGGAGAGAATAGATGATAGAACTTGATTCAAAAAAGCTAAAAAAGTTGATGAAAGAAAAATTAGTAAAAGATGGTATTGACGAAAAGTGGATAGAGGAAAAAATGATTTTCGTTAATTATGGTGATGAAGAGGAGGCAGCTGATGAGTGCTAAACAAATAGCAAATAAATACTGTATTGAATGCGTAAGAGGTAAAAATTCTATTAATGGAAACCCTAAATATATATTTACCTTTGATGATAATTCAACAGTTTCAACGGAAGCCAACGCGGGCTGGGTTTATGGTCTTAGTACTTGCCGCTTTTATGTAAATAAAAAGATTAGTTTTGAATATGTCATTAGAAGAGGTAAACAAATAATGACTACTTATTTCTATGAAGACGAGGCCTATGTTAGTAAATGGCTATGTAATGAATGTGCTAGTCCTGATATTCATATATTTAACGATTTTTCTAGCTACCTCAGAAAAAATGCAGAAATGGATTGTTACTGTAACGACTGCAAAGAAGAACAATATACCGTTTCTTCTTGGTGGTTGGGGTATGGTCGGCATGTATAAGAAACTAATACAACAAAGATTAGAGCGCGTAGATGATTTGATCGAAAGCAAACAACAAGAAATTAAAACTGGTTGGGCTGATACTTACCCAAGATATAAATTCAGATCTAAAGCGCTCATTTTAGAGCAAGAGATTAAAGATCTTGAGGCGTTGATAGATTACGACATTAACGCACTGGCTAAAGATCTAGTTATTGAACCTGAGAAACGTTTTAGTAATAGCTTAATCGAAGATAAACCAAGACCAAAAGACGTGCCAAAAGGGACACCTTTGCGGGATCTATTTTAAAAGCCATGACTATTAACAAAATTAAACCAAGAACCAGGGTTCTGTGGGAAAGAAAAAAAAGATCCGCCGAAGCTAGAAAAAAATTAAAGGAGAAAACTAATGGCTAATCCGAACAAAATAACTATACCCTCTGAAACTTGGATAGAACTATATTCAACCTTATCTAATCATATTCTTGAATATTCCGCTTTAGACCCTGTATGGACAGAAGACGAAAACGGAGGTGAAGTTTATACCGAAGATGCTCAAAATAAATTTATGGATATATCTGAACAGGTTGAAGACATACTGAGCGGATTTTTTAACAAGGGGCAAAGCTAATGGAATACACATCATTTATTACCGACAAAGAGAAGATGAAAGACTTCAAGATATTAACTAAACAGGAGTTTCTAAAGTCTTATTCTTATCTTACTGAAGCTGAATATGATCTAACTGTTAAGGAGAAAAGCTAATGTATAAATATAAACAATGTGATGCGCCTGACTGTGCAGAAGGTCGTTATAGATGGAAACCCTCAAGGTATTGTTTTGCTTGTCAGGGTAAAGGTTATCAAACCTTAGACGACCACATAAGAAACAGGATTAACAGAGCAAAAAACCCTAAAAAAAATTTGCTGAATGGTACAATCAACAAGAGCAAAAAGGTTTTAATATGAGTAATAAGCAATTAATAGTTAAGCGCCAGCTGGAACATGTTGACGTTTGGTACGCAAGTCATCCTGAAATTTTAGAAATTTGTAAGAATATCACTGGATCTGAAATTCAAAGAATATCAATTTCTGATGAAAATTATCCTGACTACACAAATCATGCAAAAGATTTTTTATCTTTAGGTAACGCAGAGGGTTGGCAGTTTATTTTTTATAGTGATTTTAGAAAAGAAAAATTAATAGAGGAGAGTTGCACAAGCTATCCGCTAGAAATGGTTGAAAGAGCTTGCAGGGTTGTTTGTGATGAATTTCGGATATTTAAAAATATAGATGAAGCTATGAAGTTTAACTTCAAAGATCCGCAGATTACACAGGCAATAGAAACACAGTATCAAACAGAACAGGAGGCATGCTATGGCGCATTCAGACAGTAAACACATACAGGAAATGATAAAGATCAATCGTGAAGGAAATATCAATTATGAAATTCAGGAAAGATCTAAAAGAGAAAAGGAAGAAGAGAGAGAGTGGATAAAAAAATTAGCGAGGAAGATAGGTCTTGGAAAAAACTTTATTAAATAGTTTTTATTTTAACTCTGATACTCACGGGCAAATAACTTGGGCTTGGTGTGATGAATGCGTGTACGAAGCAAACCATCACAAAACTTTTAAGCCTAAAATCTCAGATCTAATTATCAGATCTTCATTAACTGCAAAAGATAAAACAAAAGTAAGAAAAGAATTGTTTGACGATTTAATGCGCGAATATATGCCCAAAGAAAAGCTTAAAGGCATTTACGCAAATAGAAAATAATGTCAGGAATTAAATTCACTAGAAAAGAATCTAGGGTGTTAATAGATTTGCTTGGAGATCTAAACAATACTGGTTTTGCCAGTAAAAACCTCAAAGTTTTACAAAAAAAAGTAAGTAGATTTGAAGATGATCGTACAAAAGATTGTCTGTATTGTGGATCTAAATTTGTTTCAACCAGGATGAGTAAAATTTACTGCTCAAGAAGGTGTAAGAACAAAGCTAATTACATAAAGAGAACATCTGTTAACTTACCTGACTACATGGAGGAGGAGTAGGGACGGGCATATAATATCCAACATGCCCCCCAAATCTTGCGTAGGCTATCGAGGCTTTTTGTGGACTTTCATTGATAGGATGTAAAAATTCTTCACCATCAACATATTTACCCGTTATCAAATACATAAATGATTCTTGCACTGGAGTCTCTTCAATGGGAATCCATTTTTCTTTTTCTCTGTGTATATAAACAACCTTATAATCTTCCATCTTATTTCCCATTAGTTTTAATGTTTCTTATTGCCTCGTCCGAATTCTTGCCTAATGTTCTCCAAACCTTCTCACCAGGAACTTGGTAGCACCAGCCTCTGGGAAAATCTAAATCTTTCATTCCGCTTGGGTTGTTAGCTATAAATTTTACGTCATTGAAATTAATGTCCTTTTCTTTCAATAAGTTTTTTATTTGTTCCTTTTTAGTCATTTTCTATGTCCTCCTGTTCGTATATATGTTCTAAAATCATCCTAAATTCTTCTTTATTTACGATAGTTTTTATCTTTTCTACATTGCATCTTTTAAGATAGCTTTTGTAACAACTATCTAAATAACTTTCTAAATATAAAACCATCGTGCTCATTTAATTCTTTCTTCCCTGTACTCTTTTAAAGACTTAACAGGCACTAAGTAAGCAAGCTTTTGTGTTGTGTCTCCTCTGCTAGTAAACCTGGCTGGTGTTAATTGTGTTCTTACAACACATTCAAGGATCTTAGAAGGCCTATACCAGCTATATTCCAATCCATCATAAATAACCCAATAATCTGCCTTAGTGGAAAGTAAGGCACTGGGTTTACCATACATTTCACATTCAATAAGAAAGTTACCTGTGTATTGTGATTTTTGATCACTCTTAACCTCTATCGATTTATGTATTTCAGGTATCCAAATATCATAATCTTTAAACTTTCCACCTATTTGCACGGCACATGGAAACTTCTTTTTCAATTGATCAAGCACAGCTTTTTCAATGTCTACCCCTATATTTAGATCAGACTTAAAAGCGTTTTGCATATTTAGATTCAGGATCATTGAAGAGGTGTATGACTCTTGCTTTAACAAAACTTTTTACTGTACTGCTTTCATGTGCAAAAGTTACGTCTTCCGGTATGTTGTCCAAAGCCTCTTTTCTTTTTGCAGATGTATTTATATTGGCTATGGTCACGGAGAGAAAGATAGGCATTAAATTTAATACCAAATTTCTGTTTTTTTCAGGAACTGTCTGCAAATAGTCCATGCGTTCTTGATGATCCAGCATACCCCCCATTTCCCTTGCGTGGTGTACGTGGTCAACTTTCAATTAACTTTCGTGCATATCTTTATCTTGATTAGTATTAGCAAGCATCTTTCCTATTCTTGCATAACCTTCTATGTCGTCCAGCGTATCAATATGACTGGGATTGTTTATGTATCTAATAACCTTAAACAGAAGCATGTAGCCTACTTCTCTGCTTGCGCTAGTAGGTATGCCAGTTATTCCTTCTTTTGCTTTGGCTAGTTGCGAAAAAAATATATCTGGAGATCCATAATCTCTGCCTCTTTCTTCAACTAAAATATCTGTTTGATCTTTAAAACCAACAGCTTCTTTACTGTTGAGCAGCTCTTTTTTTATCTGCTCATATTCTTCTTTCCATTCTTCTTTCATAGCTAAGTAACACATAAGTTAATATAAAATTTAGTCCTTTCTAAAAGGTATTCTTCAGTTCCGTATCTATCTTCAAATTGTTTTTTATTTTTATGTCGGGATACCCACATAGGATGATTAGACTGATCGCGGTGGTGTTTGTAACATAATCCAATAGTTAAAAAATGAGCGTCCTTTTTAGTTTTGCCATCTAAATGATGAATCTCACACCAGGCATGAGGAATATTCAATGTTTCATAACAAATAATGCAACCAAACTGTGATACCTTATCCATCCATTGTTTTTCTGCTTTGGTTGGTGTTCTGCCTTTAAGTGCCATGCCCGTATGCTCTCATTTCTTGTCTATTGGTAACGTGTCTTGTTTTTTCTACTTCAACCTCAGTATTAGTTGCACCTAATCTTGTAACTTCTCCGCGTAATCTCCCTTTGATTATTCCAACGTACTCACGAGCTTCTTTCAGATCATCTGTAGCATCTGCTATTACTTCTTGCCCAGAAATTGAACGAACACCTTTCTTTTCTGCGTTAAGCATCAAATTAGCTCGCAGATGTTTTACGTTTGCTTCAGCCTTAAAAAGTTCTACTTCAGCTTCTTCAATTATTCTTGCGTGTTCTCTTATTCTTTCTGCGTAATTTTCTTTTAAAAAATCATCCATTATTTATTCTCTTTGTGTCTTTGTACCATTGGATTGCTAATTCCTGTATTCTCAAAACCTTATCTGGCACTCCTTTATTTTTCTTATATCTTTCTCTCTGTAATCTTTTTTCGCATTCCTTACAACGAGACATTAATAAGTCTCTTTTCCATTTATCTTTATAAAACTTTTCCTTTAGCTTCAGCTCTTTACAGGCTGAGCATTTTTTCACATAACTGCGCCTCCTAACGCTTAGTCAAATGGATTAATCTTTCTAACTCCTCTTTTACCAAATGGTTGATTCACTACCTCAGCCGACTCTGGTAAAGGAGGCATCCATCCCTCTGGAACATCCTTGAATGAAGATACATCTGCATCCCACATCAAATATTCAGTTCCTGGTTTTCCCATACGAAACTTTCTAATCAAGATTTCACTATGATGGGTGAATTTTGATTGGTCTTCTTCGTAGTAATCTGGTCTATAAATAAACATGCAAATATCTGCATCTTGTTCTATAGATCCTGAATCTCTTAAATCTGACAATAAAGGCCTCTTGTCTATTCTTGTTTCTACCGATCTGTTTAATTGTGATAAAGCTAAAATCGGGCAACCCAGTTCTTTTGCTAGGGCTTTTAAACCACCTGAAATTTTTCTTATTTCTTCAGTTCTACTTAATGCCTTCTCGTTAATTAATTGAATGTAATCTACCGCTATAAAGTCCAATGGTTTCTCCATACTAAGCTTCCTTGCTCTAGCTCCCATTTCCGCCAATGTAAGTGCTGGCGTTTGATCAATATAAAACTGTTTATTTTTAACCACGTCTTGAATGCTCAAAACATTGTTGTTTTTATTAAATACATTTCCATTATCAAGATCTTCATTTGTCACTCTCAATTCTTGAGACATGATTTTTCTTACTACTTCTTTGTCTTCCATTTCCAAACTAAAAAATAAAGATCTTTTGTTTTGCTTGGCAATGTTCCAGCAGGTGTTCAGGGCTAAAGTGGTTTTTCCCATACCAGGTCTAGCCGCCAAAATAATTAAATTTCCCTTTTTAAAACCGCCTATCCTTTTATCCATGTCTGCAAACCCTGTCTTAACTCCAATCAGCTTTGATTTATCAGGATCAAAAACATCCTGTAAGACTTCTTGTAAAATATCATTTATCAATCTGGGTTCGCTGTTGCTAACCTGTGTGTCCATAAACATAGACTGCACTTCATTCAAGCTTTCAGAAAAATTATCTCCATTTAAAAGAATGCCATCTATCTTCTGTGCACTATTTGATAGGTCGCGCATTTGTTTAGTTTCTTTAAGTATGTGGACGTAAGAATTAAAATTAGCCGTACTTGGTATATTTTTTGCTATGTCTATGACTGTATCTGCCAAGTGCTCTGGTAAGCCTTCGCTAACAGTCAGAATGTCTATGTTTAACTTATTGTCCATTAAGCTAAGCATTGATCTGCATATCTCAGCGTGGGCTTGATCCGAAAAAAATTCTGGACTTAGATCAATTGTTCCTAATAAATTATTCTTTAATAAAATACATCCTAAAACACCTCTCTCCGCTTCTATACTTTGAAATTTCTTCACTTTTTCGCTCCTTTTAATTGTGGGTGATAATCAAGATTGAATACCTTTCCCAATGTTCTTCTTCTTATCAAAAATTCCAGATCAGGAATTTTGCGTTTATCTTCAAATTGCCAGCCATTTACCAATTGATCAGACAAGGCGCAGAAAGATAAATATTCTTCCCACCATTGCGTATCGTCTACTGGTTGTTTTTTGAGCTGTCCTTCATCTTCAAACCTAGGAGGTTTTTTCAATAAACTTACTATTAATGTTTGATGTTCAGATGAAACATTTTTTTGTTTATGATCAGGAAAATGAGTTTGATAAATCTCCTTGATTGAAAATAATAATTCTTCAGCAATTCTTTCTTTACTATTTCTTGGTTTATCTTTTGTATCCTCTAATGTATTGGGGTGCGCTCTGTCGGTGGGGGGGAGGGCATCTAAGCGGTGGGGAGGGGTGTTAATAAGCCCATCGGGTATTAAGCATGTTATGTAATTAGAAGTTTGTCCCTTGATCTCATTTTTATACCTTGGTGTCCTTTTGACATGACCAAGTTCTTCTAATTCTTTAATGATCCTTTGCACGCCTTTAGGATCTTTAAGACCAACCCTTTGGGCAAGGTGTCCATTACTGGGATAAGCTTTTTTTGTGTGCGGATCGGCGTAATCAGCAATTGCCAATAACACTAATTTACGAGTTGGAGTGAGTCCTTCAACTTTCCACGCCCAGTTCCAAGCCTCTATGCACATTGATCTTTCGTTATCCTTTTTTCTTAAACTCCATTTTTGCATTTTACACACAACAACAGTCAAAGTACAAGGCACAGTATTGATAACATTAATAATAACCACTAACAGTAGTTATTTAACACTTCAAATAGTAAAGAAAAGCTAGATAAAAGCTGCGTTTTTACCTTATATGAGAGTATAATCAACTTAAGATTATAGGATTTTAAGTTAATAAGCTTATTAAGATAAATGACAAAAGAACCGATAGCTCAACATATCAGGGAAGGATTTTCAAAAAGACTTACACAAGCTTTAGACGCTCGTAATTTTCCAACAACAAGACGTAACTACGAATTAAGAGTTCGCTATAACAGTTCACAACAGGCTGTTAATAAGTGGGCGCATGGTACGTTCCCACGAATAGAAATTCTATGTCAAATCTGTGATGATCTAAATATAAATTTATCCTGGTTAGTTACTGGTAAAGGATCTATGAATGATGCTACCACTATAGACACTGGTAAATTTGAACAAGTCGTTACAGCTACTGAAAATTTAATTGATAACTTAGGGATAGAAATATCAGCCTTAGCTAGATCTAAACTCTACAACAGGCATTACAATATTTTAGCTACGGAAGGCACTTTAAACACAAACCGAATTATGGAAGATTTAGAGTTACTAGGAGCAGATACCTCAAAGAAATCGCAACAGATATAAAGCTAAGGAGAGGTTATGTCAAAAGAAGATTTTATAACAGATAAAACTGGTAGAAATTTAATGGGGATTGAGGTCAATCACATGGAACTTCCTTCACTTTCTTCACACAAAAGTGAACCATGGTGGGATTATTTTATGACTCACAGATTGGGTTACCACATACTTATCCAATTTTTAAAAGCAGAAAGTCAAGGCGAAGCAGTAAGGCCTATAGAGATATACGACGGCTTACCCCGTGCAAAAAACGGATCATTAAAAATAGTTGGTTTAGACATGGTAAAAAAGAAATTACAGTCTGGTATCAAATTAAAAATTATTCGTAGGGAATCATGCCCTGAAGATAGAAGAACAGTTTGTTATACCCTTTATGATCAAGAGGTAAGAAGTCAAATTCTACATTATTGCAAAAACCAAGTTGAAAAAAGATTGAAAATGATGATGAACCAATTAGAAACTTATTCATCTGGGGGAACATTTAGTTTCTTAAAAGACGCGATTACTGATGAACAAAAAATAAGTTTATTAAATTTTTCTCAAGCAATAACTTCTGACATAACACCAGCTCAATTGACTGCGAAGCTTCAGAAAATAAAACAATAATTTAAATAACTGAAAAATTTTACGGTAATTTTTTACCGCCAAATAATCCCTACGATATCTGTAGACCTCTCTTTTATTGATAGTAATCTTATAGCATGGAACATGACGAAATACTTTTTAACGCTTTATATTTGTCTATCATTGAGATAGAAAAAGACACAAAACACTAGCAATAAAAAAAAATTTCCCTAAAATAACTACTAATAAGAGTTATTAAACATGAAATGTATGTTAATAACATTTTTATAACAATTAAGATTATTAGGAAAAATTATGGAAAACTTAGGATCAAATCAAGATACGGAGCATACAGCTCCTCTACCAACGCTGACACAAGAATTTGTAGAAGCTTGGTGCAAAGCTCAATTAAATATAGATCACGCTTATAAAGATAAGACTGGACAGTACGGAGGGCATGCCTCTATAGAGTCAATAATTTCGGCTGTTAAAACTTCTTTTTGTAAACAAAATATAATGTATTTTCAACATCAAAAACCACATGATAAAGGTGTGATGATACAAACATCATTCTATGGTCATGGATCTGAATTACATTCTGGATGGTTTTTTATTCCAGCTGAAAATCTATCACCTCAAAAATTTGGTGGAGCGCTTACGTACGCTCGTAAATATTCCCTTTCTAATGCCTGTGGCATTGGTTCAGATGATGATGATGCACAAGCTATACAAGATGATTATGAAAATAAAGAGGCTAAACCAAATGGCAAGATTTGGTATGCAGATTTACCTTATGAAAAATTTATTATAAATCCAAAAGATTTAGACAAAATTACACAGGTTAAATCTCAAAAAGAAATAGCCAGCTGGTTAAGTATGACAGATTTAAAAAAAGCAGAAGAATTTGCTAAAACCATGACCATACAAAGTGAAAAACTGAAACCAGTTTATTCCACAATAAGAACCTCTATTAATAATTATTTTACTGAGGTTTAGTCATGGGAAGAATACAAGATAGGCACGAACAAGGAACAGATTTATGGCTAGAGCAAAGAAAAGGTATTATTACTGCTTCTAAGTCTGGACAAATTGCATATGGTAAATCAGCCGAAAGAGACTTACTCAGAGAAGAAATAAGATCTTTTATTGGCGCACCCTCTGAATTACAAGAAAGGTTAAAAAACAATCCTGATGTACAAAGGGGAACTGACTTTGAAGATACAGCTCGGTTTGCATATTTAGATGAGACTGGACACACAATGGAAGAGAATTCTTTGTATTTTCATTTGCATGATGAATACGACTGGTTGGGAGCTTCTCCTGATGGAATTGTTATTGACGAAGATGGAAATCGCTTAGGTATAGAAATTAAATGTCCAAGAAAATTTACGCTTTTACCTGATAAAACGATTAATTTATTTCAAGTAAAGAAAGCATATTACGGACAGATTCAACACTTTATGCAAGTTTGTAATTTAGGAGCATGCGAATTTATAGAGTATGTGAATGGAGAGATAAGGTATCAAAAAATTGCACGCAATGAAGAATTTTGGTCTGAACATTTTATAAAGTTACAAAGTTTTAAAGATCTATACGACAACATTGTGAATGATGAAGAAGAAAGAGAAAAATTCAGAGTTGGTAAAGACATAACAACAGAAGATCAAAGGATTGGTAGATTAATAGAACTTAAAAATTTTATGGATGAATTTAAGTCTGAATCAGATGAATTAAAAAAAGAACTTTATAGGGAATATTTAGAAGATAAACCCTATCACGGAATTGCTAACTCAGTTGGTTATCGTTTATATAAAAAGGTAACTGCTGGATCTATCAATAATAGTGCCATCGTCAAAAAATACCAAGCAGACATATATCAATTAATTGAATCTGCTGGGGCTAATGTCGAGGATTTTAGAAATAAAGGAAGTGAATCATTAGTCTTTTCACCTCCCTCAAAAAAATAGGAAATAAATATGGAAAACGATAAAGAGTTTGCACAAGGAATATATGTAAGCACACCCAAGCAAGATTTTATTCTTGCTGAGTTTGGTTTCAAATTAGAAGAATTTTTACCTTGGATACAACAGAAAGCACAAGAGTCACAGGCTAATGGTGACGCTTATCTAAACATTCAATTTAAAAACAGTAAGGGCGGAAAACCTTATGCCGAAGTTAATAATTGGAAACCTAAGAGTCAAACTCCTCCTTCACCGACTGCTGATATAAACGATCCATTTGGAGGCTAGATGCCAGGATTAACAATCAGACGAAGCAAGGATGAGGTAATTTTTTTGGGTACTACCCTTGATAAAGACAATTTAAAAAATACTTTTGATCATAAGATTAGAGTACAAAAAGTTGATCTTAAAAAAAGAACTGCTGAACTAGAAGTATTAACCAAACAAGTTAATTACGTCGATTACGTTGAACTTAATTTAGAAGAAGGCGAAGAAACAAAATTAGGTGATACTTTTATAAGGTGTAAAGAAACTTACAAAGAAAAGGTCAAAGGCATTAATCACGAAGTCGTAGATCTTGAATTTGAAGCTCCTATGGAAGTAAGAATCCATAGGGATGATTTATTATAAAAAAGGAAAAAAATGACAGATTTACAAGACCAAAATGGAAACATAATAGAAGAAATTACATTAACAATAGGCGGTGAGCCTAGATTGTATCCAACAAACATTCTTTCAGATGATGCTAAAAGATTAATTATTAGGGATGTGCAGAACAATCAAATAAGAAATACATGCAATGAAGTACTTAGATTAATTTTACAAGGATTAGAGGCCAATGCACAAGAACTCAATAATGCATTACCACAGACTGGATTTACCATTCCTAAACCTCAAGAAGCAGAAGCACCAAGCGGTTTGCAAGATGAAGTAGGGGTAGTGGATGATGCCGAAATTGTTGTAGAAAAAGAATAAAATCAGGGGGCTGTTATGGATCATGGGAAAAAACGACTAACTTCATATATCAACGGGATACCTCTCCATCCTTTATATGAGTCAGAAGGCAGTGATTACTGCCGTTCTACCTCCAAGTGGAATCCTAGTGAGAAACTAACAGCCCGACCTTGTGACAATATGAGTTGCTGGATTGATCCAAACGACCCCGATTGTGCAAGAACTTCAGCGGCTATAGAAACTTTTACTAAACCAGTCTGTAAAACCTGTGGAATTACAGAAGATGAAAAAAATCATTGGTATCAATTAGAATCTTTAGTTCAAAAAAATATAGTAATGAGAGTTTGTAGTTTAGGTTACAAGCCCGTTCAATTTAAAGACGCTGAAGTTAAAAGAAAAATAACTACAATAAAAGACGTTAAAGACAAAAAAAGACAATTAAGTCATATAGCAGCATTGTTTAACAGGCAGTTGAGATAGTCGCCTTGTGAATTCTCCAATTAGAATTAAATTACTCACTAAAGTAAGTCCTTAGTCGCTCAGGGACTTACAACTATCTTATTATTATGGAACAACTATTAACACCAAAAGAAACAGCAAAAGTATTAGGAGTTTCAGTAGACGTAGTTAGATTATTAGCTAAGTCCGATGAATTACCTTACATACAAATATCAGAACGTATCATACGTTTTAAACCCTCTTCACTTGAAAAGTTCACAGAAAAAAGAGAAACTTCTATACGTTAGTAGCCTCTAGTTGTAAACGTAGGCTACAGCTGTAGCTAATGCGTAAATATAAATACATAATTAAAGTACCTAAATCACCTTATTGGTATTATCGGTTCAGAATAAATAACAAGGTATATTCAGGTTCAACAGAAACCACTAACCAACGTGAAGCTTACAAAATTGCTTTAATAAAAAAGACGCAAATATCCAACGAAATAAAAAATCCTAATAAATTTAAAGGAAAGTTTTGGGAAGACGCTAGAGACAGGTGGTTAGGCGCTAAAGATGTAACAGCCAAAAATGAGTTAATAAGACTTAGATGGTTTAATAAAAGACTTGAAGGAAAAAAACTTACTAATATAGATACTGATCTTGTCTGGAGATTACAACAAGAACAAATAGTAAATGGCAAGGCTAAGCAAAGTATAGACAGAGACTTTAATCAATTAAAATCTATACTCAATCAAGCTCACAAAATAGGCTGGTTAGAAAAACTTCCTATTGTAGAAAAATTAGGTAAGGATGTGGAAAGACATAGAGACTTAAAAGAAGAAGAAAGAATAAAGTTAGAAAAATCTTTACCGCAATATCTAGTAGACCCAATAAACTTTTATCTTATGACAGGATTGCGTAAATCAGAATTAGTAAATCTTACCTGGGATCAAATAGATTTGAACAAAAAAAGAATTAGATTCAAAGAGGATGAACACAAGAATGAAGAGTTTGCATACATACCCCTTAACAATAAAGCTATTCAAATTTTAAAAAGAAATAAAGGCAATCATAAAAATTTAGTCTTTGCAGGCAAAAGCAAACTTACAGGCGGATTAGGTGATTTTAAAAAAGCATGGGCTAGTGCTTTACAAAAAGCAAATATAAAAGATTTAAAAATTCACGACCTAAGACATCATGTTGGTGCGACTTTAGCTGAACAAGAAGTAAGTGAGTCTTATATAGCAGAAATGTTAAGACACAAAACACAATCAACAACCCGTAGATACACTAAAGCAAGGGACGCAAAATTACGCGAATATGCAGAGTTGTTGCATTAAAGTGCTATAAATAGTGCTATACCTGTAAATGTGATGCTGTGAAAGTTATCTGTAATAAGGATTTTTGTTAAACAATAGCACCCCTGATAAGGGTGAGGTCGTAAGTTCAAGTCTTACCAGACCCACCAGCTTCCCAGCTGGTTTTCCTTTGATTTAAAGGCTTTTAAGCCAAATCCCGTTTCACCGATTAAAAAGGTTTAAACCGATTAAGTCCGTTTTATGGTGCATAAGAGTGCTATACAAAGTGCTATACTAAAATAAAAAGATAACTAGAAACATCATCGGAATAATCATTCCGTGTATAAAAATTAAAATTCTTTCTTCTTCAGACATATATTCTGTTTATATTCTTGTATTGATTTAATTAATGTTGTATCTTCCAGCCGATTTTAAATAACCCTTAATATAGGAGAGAATGTGTACCGTCCTGACTTTGTTTTTTTTGTAATTATTTCTTCAGTCCTTTTCAGTCCAGCTTTTTTAATAGCAATTAGTTCTGCAAAATTTGCTATTTAATTAACCCCAAGTAAATACTTTAAGAGGTTCTTCAATACCTTTAACTAATAAAGGTTCTAATAATTTGAGAGGTATCTTTGAATGTTTGGCAGTTTCTTCGCCAATAAGACAACTTACGCCAAGAGTTTTTGTACTACTTTCTAACCTTGCAGCAATATTACATGGTGTTCCTATGAGAGAGAATGCGAATCTATTACGACTTCCAAAGTTTCCAGCATTACAAATTCCACTGTTCACACCAACGCCACAAGCAACTTCAGGTATGCCTTCTTTAATAAACTTCTTGTTTAGTTCTTTCAAATTTTCTTGCATCTGCAAAGCAGCCTTTAACGCTAAGTTGTGATGATCTTCTTGGGGAATGATTGTATTCCAATGGTACATCCCCGCATCACCTATGAATTTATCAGTAACTCCAGCATATTGATTTACAGCATCTACTTGTGCATCTAATACAGAGTTCATTATATATGTGACCATTTCAGGCTCTACTTGAGTTGATAAATTTGTAAAACCTCTCAAATCTGTAAAAATTATTGAACAGTCAACACGCTTGCCATTGACCTGACAAAGCTCTGGATTATCTTGTAGTTTCTTTATCATCCTTTTATCAAGATACTTACCAAATTGTTCTTTGATTTGTCGTCTTAATTTGAACTGTGTTCTAAAATTTAAATAGAAAGCTGTGCCTGATGTAAGGATCTGAGATATCAGTGTCCAGGTTACATCAATGAGAATACCTTCAAGGATCATGTAACGTCCCATATACGCTGTTAGAACGATAATAATTCCTGCCGATATAATTCCAGTAGTAATACCTAATACGTTCAATAGAAACCAAATTAGACCTGTTGTGACTATTAATATAGATAGTTCTGCTGACAGACTGTAATCAGGAATGTATGGAGTATCAATCAAGATAGATTCAGCTAAGGCCGCCTGTACTTTATGAGGTTCTAATAAACCTACTGGAGTAGAGATCTGGGGCATTACCCCATTAGCCGTTACTCCTAAAATTACAAATGTTTCAGCAACATCTAATTCTTCTAATGTTGTTTGTTTAGTATCTACCCAAGATATAAATTTACGACCTAAACTATCTACTTTCGCAGGTGGTAGCCCTTGTGCTACAACTTCCTGTAATCCATTTTGATTAGTCTTTATTATATAGCTATCCGCCCCTGCCATAATCTTAAGAATTTCCAAGGCAAATGAGCTCGTCCATCCGCCTTCAGTTCTCATTAATAAGGGAATACGCCTGACAAGTCCATCTACATCAATAGGAGCTGAAGCCAATCCCTGTGAAGCACTTTGTTTAAGTAGATCTATATTTTCTGTTACTCCCTTTACAGTCATGCCTCCCACATCATCACCAAGCAACACCACACCAGTAGTATCTGGATACTTATAGTTATTGTGTTCAAACATAGAAAGAACGCTTGGACTGAGGCGCAAAATTTCTGAAAAAACTTTATCACCACCCATACGATCTGGTTCACTAAAAGTTATTCCATAGCCTACACCCAAACCACCAGCCTCTAATATTTCTCTGTGTATTTCTGCCAACCGGTATCTGGGAATAGGGTATCCACCTTCGCGCACAACATCCTCTTCAGTTATATTTAATATGGTGAAGTAACCTGAAGGCTCATGCACGGGTGCAAACCTATCAAAAGTTTTAAGTTTTAATATCTCTGTAAAACTAAATTGAAACAATAAAGGTAAAGACAATAAAGCTGCGAGGCATAGCCATTGAAATGCTTTAATCATTGTTGAGTTATGTTGATTGTAGAACTGCCACCACCATTGATAGTGACTACTTTAGAAACACCATTTTGTATTATGACTAATGTGTAACCAGAAGATCCGTCTAGGTCTAATCTCAGTGCATTACCTACGTTACGTCTAATGCTTATATTCTGACCCTGTATAATCGTAGTAATCTGCGTATCTTTGTCTTGCCCTATATCAGTACCAACAATTTTAATGCCTGTAGCTAAACCCAATTGATCTTCTTCTTTCTTTATAGCTAAAGCATCAAGCACGTTTAACATATCTTCTAAAAAATTAACCTGTAATAGATCTATATCTAATTCAGTAAACTCAAGATCATTATTTTCTAACAGGTCTTCTGCTAAATAATCTATATCTAATTCATTAAAATCTAAAAATACATTTGCAGTTGTTGATTCAGTTTGCTCTATTTGATCTTTATCTTCTTTTGGTTCTGAGACTATTAACATGTTGTCTATTAACTCCAAAGACAGATCTAAAACTACAGGACTAGATGGCATGTTTTCAAAAGCTGAAACTGTTGTAGCCTGGAATGGTTTATTTAAAACAACTGTTCCCATACCAGTTGATACTTCTATTTCACCGCTAGATAAACCTAATTTATCTGGTAAAAGAATAATTAAAGAGCGACCCAGTTCATCAACTGTGCAGGTAAAATCTGTGCCTTTTATTGCAATGTTTGCCGTGTCTGTAGAGAGCTGAATATTTTGTTTAGCTATCTTGCCTAGTTTAGATGTTACGAATCTAGCTGTGCCTTGTGTGAAGCGTAAAGCTAATTTTGATTTTTTTGGATCAGGATCAAAAATATATTCCGTAATCTTTAATTTTGAATGCTCTGTTAAAGAAACTTTAGAATCATCAAGAAAAGTAATTTTGAGTCTACCCGCAGCAGTTTTTACAAAATCGAGTTGCTCAACATTAAAATCAAGAGACGCATCATAAGATTGATCTCTTTCTATTCGTGCTGTGCCGTTAAGTTCTGTAACTGATCCTATGGAATCAGCACACAAAACTTGTTGCGGCATCAGACTGATTAACACACACGACCCCATTAGAGCCAACAGATGTAATCTTAAGCCAATCATTATCAGATGTAGATTGTTGTGTTATGTTGAATGTCCTTGATCCTCCAGTCTGGTCTAAGTAAAAATAACCGCCTGCATACCCATCACCATCATAAGTAACCGTATTGTCTGAACCATCTATGTCCATGAAATTAGTAGCACCATCTATATCTATAGATGATGTGATGGTGTTGCTTGAACCTTGAATTATCCAGTCTAAATTTAATGTAGCTGCAATAGAATTTGTAGCTTGATTAAGTGTCATTGTATTTGAGCTTCCTGTTACCTGTACGTTTACGTCAGAAGAATCAGCCCCATAAGTATTTGTTGGATCTGTTTGCATGTTGAAAGTGTTTGTTGAACCAAGGAAAGAAAAATACCCTGTGTAACTATCAGCCCATATATCGCCTAAGAATTTATTTGTAGATCCTTTTTGCAATATGTCTAGGCTCATAGATGCGCCATCTAAATCTAATGGTGTCATAGAACCAGCAGAAGCTGTTGCACCACCAATGAGGTTTCCAGATCCATTGATCTGTTCAATGTCTAAATTCAAAGCAGTACCACCGCTTTGATCAATATATATTTCGTTGTCAGCCGCGAATAGCAGCAATGCACTCGTCATCGCAACTAGGCTCAATAATAATTTCTTCATGTTCCCAATACCCTCTCTCATAACCTATGTTTATAATTTCTAAAACACTTTTCTCTATAGCTTTTTGCAATGCAATAGAACCACTCTCGTTTTCTGTAAATCCACCTTCTAGCTCTATTAGTTCTGTTCCTAGTTCTATAAATCTAAAAACATCCTGAGATATACCCACAGATAAAATGGTTTTAGTTGTCATGACTTCTATCAAAACTTCGCCAGTTAAAACCGAAATCAGGCGTAAAGATATTGTTACTGTATCTTCCCTGTATTGGTTGCTACTGGATATGCCTAAATAGCGAAATCCAACTCCACCGCTTCTTTGGTTCACGTCATAATCTACGACAGCACCTTCTATGAGTAACCCCGCAAACAACAGCGGACTCAACTCTTTTTGTTTAAACCCTTCTCTGGTAGATCGTATTAAGGTTCTTTCTTTTACAAGATTGTCTAGCCCTATACGTTCTATTACTCTCCAGAATTGACCATTAGCAGAATGCTTTAACGCTCTTAATAAATAAGCGTGTGGAGCTTGAGTAATTGCGGTACTAAATAAAGCAAACTCACTATTACTTCTTCTCTGTCCCGTTTGATCAGTGAAGCTAGACGGGTATATTGCTATTGTTGGTTTTTTTTTCGGGGGAGATACTTCTTTTAATTCTTGTGACTGTAGATCTAAAATACTAGGAGCTGTAATTTTGTTGTTTGGTATACCACCTTTATTCAACAAATCGTCATTCTTTAACGCACAGCTAGAAAGTAAAAGAACCAGTAGGAACGCTAATAGTTGTGGTTTCTCCATTTTCATCTGTAATTGTTAATGTTATTTTGTCGTCTTCTACTTCGTACTCTATAGTGTTGCCTTCTAACTCTAATGTTCCGAATTCAGATTGAGTTTCACCAAAAAGATTTTCAACTAATTGCCTAGAAAGTTGTGCATATATTCTTGATTCCAAATTACGAATAAATCTAGCCAAAGTGGTGTTGTCGGCTTCTCTTGCTAACTCTTCTTGATAAGCTTTTATTTCTTCTCTAACCGCTTCTTTTCTATTGAATTCTTGATTCTCAATAGTTAAGTAATGAGAGCTAGTGTTATTTCCCGAAAAACTAGGATTTTTAAACTTATGCACCATCTGGTCTGCATTAATTTTTGGAACAATAAACCCAAAAGTAATAATTGCACACACAATCCAGATAGAAAAAAATTTAATATATACTTTCATTACCTAATCTTTTCTTTGATCCTTTTGACCATCAGCTCTAGCTAATCTATTAACGTCAGGTTGTATGTTTAAGGCAGCCCTGCACATCGCATCAATACGAATCATGTCGTTATCCATTTGCCTAATTCTGTCTATCAAAGCAACGATCATGCTGTGTTGTGTATCTAGTTTTTTATGTATGTCAGCTATTAAACTTTTGAATAACATCCATACTAAATAACCTAAACCCATAGCTCCAACGGCTGGTATGCCAATCGTTTCTACAGCATTAACCCATTCATTCATCTGCCTTGTCCTCTATAGCTTAATTTCTTTTGTCTTTTCTTTTGTTTGTTTTTGACATGCACATTAGAGTTACCCGCACTACCTATAGAAGTATGTTTCTTTTTGCGTTTAGTTGTATCAATTACATTTATAGTTTTGCTGGCTCTTCTCATGGATATTCTGGGTAGTAACTAGCAACTGTAAGTTCAATCTGATCAACCCCTTTGGTCAATTCTTTAAATTTTTTCATAGCTATAGCACTATTGCTAACAGCTATTCTGTCGCCCATTACAGACATACCCAAAGCAAAACAGCCTTGTACGTCTTTTGGAAAATTGCCTATGTGACAAAATAATATTTTAGTCCTACCAGGAACATCCATAACCTCAAAAGTATCGGGATATTTTTCTGAACTATAAGGCTCACAAGTATAGTGGCCTTCAGGTATACAACTTTCGTAAGGTTTATTATTTACCCAAGGTTTCTCAATCGTATATAACTCATATTGATCTAAGTGAAATTTACCTAGTACCCCTTTAGGGTGATAACACAGACGTTCTAATATGATATTCATTTTGATAATGCCTCGTAATAGTTATAGTGATAGTTAAATCGTTTATATTGTGAATTGAGCATTTCCTTATACTTTTCAATATTTTGAGTTTTTTCAACTCTGCTCATATCAGAGGTTTCATAGAAATCTATTACCTCTCTAATCTCTTTCATTTCATTTTTGTAGCTTTGTATTTCTTCATACATGGCAAGCTCTCTATGTTTTGACCAAAATATACTAGCCTCTTCAAAAGGTAGACTCTCAGCTTCATTGTTAAGTTGATCTAACCTTCTAGTCCTTTCGTAGAATTTCTTCATATCTTGTAAAGGATTAGGCTTGCCATAAACTCTTCTAACAAATGGTATTTGGGTTACACCTGGTACTTTTAGTTTTCCAAGATCAGCTGCTGTGTCTACTGCATTTACAATAAAACGACCTGCACCGCCCACGTGAAAATCTACTAAATGTTCAATTTTATCTGGCGATATATCAAAACCACCTGAAATATTTACAGTACCCCCTGTTGCTTCATTCATGTATCTAGTTATTTCGAGATAATTTCTTCTTACAAAAGACTCGTCCATTCTTCCCATGAATTGTGATGAATCAGGTGTCGTCTGACCAAATTGGTTTTCTTTATATATAGGAGTGCCAAAATAATTTTCATTTGCTTCTAATTCATAGAACGGCTGTGCAAAAGTAGGGATTGGTGGAAATGAACCCACAGGATTAAATGAATTGGTAAAGCCCTTCAACCAAAAAAGAGCTGACTCTGCAGGATCTTTTAGACCTAAAGCTGTTTCTGTTAAAGCAGTACCAAGGTTAAAGAAAATGTTATATCCATAAGGCAAAGGAATTTTAAAATAATCTTTACCATTAACTGGATTCATAAATATAAAGTTTCTTTCTTTAATAGAATCATCTATGTCTTTATAAAAACTTTCTCCATCTTCATCTTCTTCACTTACGCCTTCGTTAAATAAAACAGCTAAAGCCGATAGAGCAATAGCGCTTGAAGCTAGTATTTGTGGATTATTCAAATTTCTACCAGTCAACTGGTTTTGTTTAGGAGACATGACTAAGGCTTCGCCAAATCTTCTTATGTTTTCAATGCCCTGTATTGAAGCGTTATAAAATAAGAAAAGCGCATTGAGGTTATTGCCCCAATCACCTTTTTTGTTGAAATTAACAGTTAAAGTTTTAGCTGTATAAGCAGCAGATGCTCTATCAACTCCTGCCTTTCTAGCTTCAATGTAGGTAGCAAATCTGACGCCATTTTCAACGCCTGTATTGAGATCTTCAACAAGGTTAAAGAATGATTTTGCGCCTTCTACTGCTTTACCAGTTACAGTTTGTGGTTTATTCATTCCCTCTATAACGTCTTGTACGTCTTGTTGTATTTCTTCTACTGACCTTGCATAGAAAAATGCTGTTTTTGCGCCATCTTCTAAATACTCGTCATAGTATTGTTTGTCTTCTTTTTCTTGCTCGGTTAGGTTTGTTAATTCTTTTTCCCTTAAAGAAGCTCTAGTAAATTTAGTGAATCCTTTAACTCTAGGTAAAGTGGTCATTAAAATTTGTTTGGTCAACTCAGTGGTATTCCCTCTTAGCAATCCACCTTTTCTTGCCATTTCTCCCTCTAGTGCACCAACAGCTGTTTGTACGTCTCTGGAGAAGTTAGTGGGTATAAACTCAGGGTTATATTGAGTATTTACCATAGATAAAAAACGGTTGTACTTCATAAGAGCAGTCATTATCTTACCCATTTGTTGCTCACCCATTCTGTGCATAGCCAAGTTGAGCTGTGGATCTTTAATTTCTATTAAGACTTCGTCTATAGTCTCTTTAACTTCGCCAGTATTAAGTTCTTTGACAGCAGGAACTTTGACAGAAAAATATTTAGGTATAGTGACGTTTTCAAACATGACTGTTTCTTTTCTTGCTTGAAATAAACTATTGGTAGTAACTACTTGCTCAGATCTTTCTCCAGTTTCAGGATCTACCTTTTCTTGAATTGACCTAACTGCTGGTGCATTTTCTTCTGTAAATACTTCGTATAAATTTTTACTAGGGTTTTCCAAAACAAAATTTAAAAACTTTTTACCTACTTCATTTTTTTGTACTCTAATAACTTTTTCTGTTCTGTCTGCAATAATTTGAGCAAAGGGTGAGTGAGCTTTTGATTTTCTTCCCATAGCCCTAAGAGATTCTTTACCTTTGATACTGAATCCTTTGCCTGTACCTCCACCAAACTGTTCTTGATCAGATGCTGTACCCTTCAAAGGTACATAGAATTCATAATTTTCTTGCCAAGCATTTATCAGTTCCTCTTCTGCTAAACCTTTTGATCTGAGTAAGTCTCTAGTGCCGCTGGTAATTGCGTAAACTTTTTCGGCTATGACTTCTAGTATTTCTGTTTTGCCTTCTTCTTCTACTCTGTCTAAAACAATGCTGGCCTCTTCGTTAGTCATACCAGATCCACCATCAGGCATGTCTTCATTAATACTGGCTATGTATTCGTTTCTTTCTTCTGCGTGTTTGGCATAGAGATAAAGATCTAATTCTTTTTGCTCAATATTATTTTCAGCTAATGCCTTGCCTATAGATTTAACAACATCATTTTCAAATTTCATTAATGCTGTATCTACTTTTCCTGTATAAAGAGTTTCAGCAACATAAACAGAATCTATAGCTTGAATACCATCAATATTTCTTGTTTCGGCTGCTGCTTTTTCTAATTGTGCAAAACGACCAAAACTATCTTGTAGTTTTCTTTTGTAATAGTGATACAGTCTTTCATCTTGTAAGTTAAAAGCATTGCCTTCCTCTTCTACCACGTCATCTTTTCTTGCATAGATAAAATCGGACGCCGTTTCATTAGGATCAAACTTCGCTTCTGTGCTACGAATTTGATTAGGTTCAAAGACTATGTAGTGTCTTGTTCCTTTTGGAATATTCATGCCTGGAAAGGCTTTATAGGCATTTTGAATAATTGCATCAAAGCCCATTTCCTCTATTACTCTTCTGATAAATTCTCCAGAAGCTAAATTTCCATTGTCATCTTCAACGTACATGACTTCTTCTGCCATCATTAGACGTTTTACTAATTCATTAGATTCAATCCCATCCCATATTTCTAGTTCACCAAGCAATGTGTTTTCATTCACATCAAATTCAAAAGCAACAGTTTCAATGGCATCTACTAAATCCATACCAGTACCGCTTAGACTACCTGGAATGGTGTCGCCGTCTTCGTCATACTCGTATTCAAACTCAAACCAAACATTGCCTTTGGTTAAGTCAAAAGGTTTTTGTATTTTCAAAAATGCAGGAATAATAGTTGTTTCTAGTTCTTGTTCACCAAAACGCTCTTGCATTCTTGATTGACGATCTGCTTCATCTTCAGAGCGCTCTTCAATATTTTCTATTTCTCTTGATATAGTTTCTCCATCTATACCAGCATAGTTAGTTTCTACATCATATAAATTATCGGTAAAGTAAAATCCAGCTCCAAAATGCCCCATAGGATTAGCTCTGCGTGGATCAAATCTTTCTATTTTGCCAACTGAGCCATGATAAACAGTTTTGCCAGTAGCAAACCCCATAGCTTCAGCTCTGGTCATTACTACATTAAGTTCGGGATCTGGTACTAATTTATCTTTGATGGTGTTATTGCTTTCGCGCAATATATTTCTGATTTCTGCCAAGGTAATTTCGTTTTTTACTAAGCCTATAGCTCTTAAACCTCTCGCAATAATTTCAAATATTTGATCAGCAACTTGTGAAAATTTACTGTCAAAATTAGTCATTTCAGCAACTCTAGCAATGACTTCTTCAGCTATTACATAATCGTCTCTGCCTTTGTATCTTTTAGCTACATCATCATAAATTTCTTTAAACTGTTTGCTTTGCAATCTACCAGTTTTAATTTTCTTTAATAGCTCATTAAAATCTTTAGTAGATAAAGTTTCTTTTAAACCAAAGTGACCTATGACTTCATGTTGTAAAGTTCTATTCAGATCATCAACGTCTCTGTGTTTATCCGCAAAAATAAAAATAGTATCGTCTTGTGGATCGTAAACTGCTTTGTCAAAAGGACTAAACCCAGTTCTGTCGTCTACTTCATCTGCGTTTCTAAAAACTCTAAAATTAACACCACGCAATCCTTTATAGTCTTTAGTAAAATTATTTACAGTATCTTGTGCGTCAGCCCACTCAAGTTTTCTTTTTACAAAAGTGCCATCGCTTAGCTGTTCTATAATAGGGCTAGGATTACGCCTACTACGAGTATCATCATCAAGTCTTAATTTTTGAATTAACTGTTCAATTAATAAATTAGTATTAGTATTTAAAAATTCATTAATTGTTTGTTCTTTGGTGTTGCTAGAATTTTCTTCAAACAACAATGCTGTATCATTTAATAGATTGTCAAACTCGTCTCTGCGGTCATAAAACTTTTTTAAGATTTTTGTTGTATTTTTTCTATTCAACAAATCTTTGAGAGGCACATCTAACAAATCGTAATCAGCAAGAAGTATTGCTTTTTCAAGATCAAGAGTTGTTCCTTCTAAAGTTTCAGGATCATCTTGTCGCATGCCGTACTGAATAATTAAATCAAAAAAATCTAATATCTCTTTCGCTTCATTTATAAAAAGATCAGGATCAGTGGTAATAAGTTCGTTATTAATTTTAAAATTACGAATTGCATAGGATACCTTTCCTTTGTTTTCGCGATTTATTCTTCTTAAAAAAAGTTTTAATAAAGTAGGAGAAGGAGCAAAGTCTTCAACAATCTCTTCTGCTGGAGCAAATATATCTTCTGTAGCCCCTACACCATCTCTTTCAACGTCTAGCTTCAGTTCAGGTTCTAACTCTTGTTCTAATGCAATCCTTCCGTCTATATAGTCTTTGGCTGCGCCCAAAGATCTTAGTCCAGGTTTTCGTTCTGGGAATTCTGTTAGATTGTCTTTGCTTTCGTAAAAAGGATCTACTACAGCATAGCGAGGAGAAGAGCCTTCTCTAGTAGGAAGTTCTTCAATTGTGTAACCCTTGTAATCTTCTAGGGCTTGATCTGATTCTTGGGTGGTAAGGGTAGGGCTGTCACTTTGTACCTGTGTCCCTTGTCCTTCAACTGTTGTAGCTCCTGTGGTGTCAGCTTCAACGCTCTCAGGTATATCTTCAGGTAAGTTTCTTCTAGTTCTTTCTGGGTTAGCATCTTCTTTAGCTTTTATTTCTGCTTCGGCTATAGTTTCAGGTGTTTCTTCTTTTTGTGCAAGCTCTTGTTCAGTTATCTGTGCTTTCTTAAATTCTTGTGTAGTTAATTGATTGAAAAGTGTTTTTTCTATTTGCTCTTGATAATCTAAAAATTCTTTTCTTTCTTGATCTTTTATTGCCCAACTTTCGTCAGGGGTAAAAACAGATCCGCTTGTGCCATTCGTTTGATAGAATTCAATTTCTTCTAAAATCATATCTTCTACCATTGCTAAATCTGGAATATTGTCAGCTTGTGTATCTGGTATGACATTAGGCATTTGTTCTCTAAGCAAAGCATAAACATCATCCATATTTTGTAAGCCCATATTTTTGACATCTCGGCTCTCTCCCTTTCTTCCGCTTCTAGTTCTAAAAGGATTACGTCTGTATTGTGGGATCTTAAATCCAGGCAATGGATCAAATTCAGAATTACTTGTTGTATCAAAGCCTCCTGCTGCATCTACAATAGACAAAATACTATTAGGTGGATAAAACTCTAAATTAGGATGAGGATTTTGATTTTGTAAATTTATATACTCTTCTTCAAGAGCGGTCATATTTGGAAAAAAAGCTTTTTTAATTTTTTTATCTTTTCTTTTTCGTGAACTTTGTAAGTTGTATTGATCAAATAAACCTTGTCTTTCTTCTTCTACTTGTGCCTCTCTTCTGTTTAATTCTTCGTTTAACTTTTGTCCTTTTATTTGAGTTTCTAAAGCTTGACGTCCAATGCTTGGTTTTCTTTCTGACTGTTGAAATGGTGTTTGCGGGACAACCACATTAGGATCAGGTGCGCCTTCTACAACATTACCTTCTGGTGTAACAGAAAAATCTATATCTTCTTGTGCAAGAGTCTGGCCTGCTACTCTGCCTTCTTCAAAGTCTTGTATTTGCTCTTCTACAGTTCTACCAGAGCCACCTTCTGTTACAGTTTCATCAAAAGATACTCTTTCAGGAACAGTTGTAGGTTCGCCTCCTTCTAGCGAATCTATAATTTGTTGACCAGTATTAGTCAGTCTTTCTATGGTTCTTTTTTCTTGAACAGTATTTACGCTTGAAGTAACTAAACTTACTCCGCCGCCGCCAATGAATCCAGCAATAGCACTATTAATAAGCCTTTCTCTGTTGTTTGGATCTTGGAAGTTTTCTTTAAATTCTCCTCCCCAATTACCAAGTGTATTATTTCCCGACCTAGCAACGTCTACAGCAGATAAAGTAATCGTTTCTTGCATGGCTTCAGTGAAGCCTTCAATGCTTCCAGTCTTTAGAACTTCTGCAAAATACCCGTCATAAAATTTCTTGTTTTGACCTAAGTTTTTTAGGGTGTCGTCTAGGGCTGAGCCGCCAATTTTTTTTAATGCTATTACTGGAGTAAATATATCTAAAGCACCACCAGCTACACCTGCTATTAATGCCTCTGTTGTTGATCTATTTCCAGTCTCTTCATAGATCTCCATAAACGCATCACCACTGATTTGTGATGATGAAACACCAAATGCACCTGTTACTGTTCCTACTGTTGACGCTGTTAATAATTTTTTATTAATAGCCTTTTGGGTATAGTCTTTTACTTTCTTTTGTAAATATTTTTCTGTGCCTTTTTTTGCTGCAAAACCAATAAAACCACCACCAAGAAGGCTAGATCCTATTGACGGAATAACATTACCCGCCATGTAATTAATGTAATCAGCAGCTCTACCAAAAGTTTCTAATGTTTTATAAAAATCACCAGAGAAACTATCATCACGCACAACATCTTTATATGAACCTACAGCTGGTGCATAAGCTGAAGCTTCTCGCATGTTTTCTTCATAGTAGGAAAGACCCTTTTGAAACATGTCTTCGTTATCAAAATATTCACCAGCAAGTGCGTATGCACCACCAGCCAGTGCTTGAACTGTATCTACACCGCTAAGTACACCTTTAGTAAATTCACCAGCATCAGATTGTTCTATTGGCTCTTCTTCTTTTTGATAATTTTCAAAACCAAAAGCATTACTTGTTTTGGTCGTAAATGGGCTGTCTTGCTCCCAAGGAGATTGGTTTTTGTCTTTGAAGCCAAATGGATCTGTACTCACCATTAACTCCTAATTTTTTCTATATGTTTTTAAAAGTGTATCTGCAACATAACGATCAGCTGCATTTTGTTCTTCACCTTTAGGCGCTTTTCGTCCTATTTTCAAAGCTTCATTAAACAGCTCAACTTTAAAATCTAAAGTCAGTGTAGAAATATCAATATCAGCAGGAAGACCTCTTTCCAGAGCAAGGTTAAGACCGCCTTCTAAAGCTAAACTTAAACCAGCTAAATTAACACCTGGAAACTTTGTATTAGGATCTGGAAAACTAGATGAAACAGCAATATCAACTCTTTGCAT
>Ga0209535_1000187_pt1 | contig 41932 bp, 51 predicted proteins | sample LinPmetageLP28_FD_184041 | JGI IMG/M metagenome (GOLD analysis project Ga0209535, IMG submission 184041) | Marine viral communities from the Pacific Ocean - LP-28 (SPAdes) (version 2) | ecosystem: Environmental > Aquatic > Marine > Oceanic | place: Pacific Ocean | collected 2009-08-22 | reverse complement strand
AAAGAAACCCTTTAAAGATACAGGTGTTGGACGGTTTTTAATCGAAAAGGCACCAAGTATTCTAGGAATGGTCGGCGACGCAATATTGCCGGGAAATGTAATATCAGAACTAATTAGTGGTAACTCGCAGCTTTCAGAAGGTGATAAACAAGTGGCACTAGAAAAGTTAAGAATAGAAAGAGCCGAAATTGATGGCACAACCAAAAGATGGGTTGCGGATGCAAGATCAGGATCGTGGCTAGCTTCTAATGTACGCCCTTTAGTTTTAGTATTTTTAACAGTTAGTTATGTTGCAGGATGGTATATGAGTTATCCTTTAGATAGTATTACTAGTCTTCTTACTATCGTAATTGGAGGATATTTTGGTTCTCGCGGTGTGGAAAAAGTATTTGGAAATAATAAACATAAGCAATGATAGAACAAGATTTTAAGATCTTTGGAATAAACGTAGGGGCAATGATATTTTCAGTAATACCTGAAATAAACACAATACTACAGACGGTAGTTTTATTGTTATCAATAGGATATACAATATTAATGATAATAAAAAAATCAAAAGAATAATACAATGAAACATTTTAATGAATCTGAATTTAATAACTTTGAAAAAATGGACCCCAAGCTTATTGAAATGCTAGATGATCTTAGAGAAGCATATGGGTATCCAATTACATTAACATCAACATATAGATCACCTCAACATCCTATAGAGGCTCGTAAGTCTAAACCCGGCGAGCATGCTTATGGCGCCGCTGTAGATATGGCGTGTTCAGGTGGTGAAGCTACTTATAAATTAGTTAAAGCTGCGATTGAAGTAGGCTTTAAAAGAATAGGTATAAGTAGAAAAAATAACTTTGTTCATGTGGGAATAGGGTATGATGGAGCACCTCCTATTACAATATGGACATATTAAATAAATTAAATGAAATTAATTAGAAAAATAAGCGTAGGTACTGATTATAAAAATGAAGCTATGCATTATTCTGTTGGTCAAGAAGTATACGGAGGGCATAAAATATGTGATATACTAGAAGACAACGGAGGTTACAAAATTTATATAACAAAAAATAAAGAGGTATTGCCTTGGAAATTTTTTAATTCCAATATGGCTGTGTCTATAGAATACAATCTAGACTACTAAATGAAATCATTATTCAATTATATTATATCTACTAAATCACGGTACAACAATAAAGTAAATGTTGATACAAAAGAATTAATATTAAATACAGAAATTACAGAAAGAGACTATATATTTGTCAATAGAATTGGTAAAGTATTAAGTGAACCAGCTTATGGAGTTACTAGTAAAACACCCCGTGAAGGAGATGATGTAATTGTTCATCATAATGTATTTAGAAGATGGTTTGACATACGTGGCAAAGAAAAAAATAGTTCAAATTTTTTAAAAGAAAATGAATTTTTTGTTGCACCAGATCAGATATTTGCTTTTAATAGAAACAATAGTTGGCATTGTCCTAATGAATATTGCTTTGTTGAGCCTATATATGCTAATAAAAAATGGCACGCTGAGGATGAAGAAAAATTAAAAGGTAAGCTTATGTATAGCAATAGTGAATTGGAAGAATTAGGGATAGCCTTAGGAGATGTGGTGGGCTTTACACCTGACTCCGAATATGAGTTTGAAATAGAAGGCAAAAAATTATACAGAATATTATCTAATCAAGTTACAATAAATTATGGATCGAAGGAAAAGAATAATACAAGCCGCTGAAAAAGCACTGGTTGAACTTGAAAAAGTTATTAAACAAAATATTGATTTATCTGAACTAGATCCTGAAAAAGCAAAAACTGCAGCACAAGCTAAATGGGTTGCAATAGAAGATTCGTTAAAAATTATAGAAAAAATTGAAGAGCTATCTGATAAAAAATCTAGTAATAAAGAATCTAAAACTTTTTTAGGTGTTGAAAATAGAATCAAATAATGTACAAACAAACACTTTATAAAATACACACAACTCATTTATCTGATAAAAAAATTAAACATCTTAATAAACATAAGAGGTTTGAATATGGATATAATGAAGATCTAGACTGTGTTATAATAAGTAAAGATGGTACAATAGGTAACATATATGAAATACAAGGTCTTAAGGTAGCAATACCTAAAACTCCAAACGTAATAGATGGAGAAGACCTAAAGCAGTCAGATCAATATTTTAAAATAAAAAATAAACCTGAATCTTTAAATAAAATAAAAAGCATATATGATTTTCAATCTTATCCAGAAGATATTAAGGAAAAGTATTACAAGTATATTGATGATGAATTTAATTATCGTAATGATGGTTATTGGTTCATGTGCAATGGTTCCCCGAACTACATTACAGGATCGCACTATGTCTATCTCACTTGGACAAAGATTGACGTGGGAGCACCAGACTTTAGACAGGCGAATAGAATCTTTTATTACTTCTGGGAGGCGTGCAAGGCAGATAAAAGATCTTATGGAATGTGCTACCTCAAGAATAGACGGTCTGGGTTTAGCTTCATGGCATCATCAGAGACTGTTAACTTGGCAACCACTTCCAAAGACTCTAGGTTTGGAGTATTATCTAAAACTGGAGCAGATGCAAAGAAGATGTTTACAGACAAGATTGTACCTATATCCATCAACTATCCATTCTTTTTCAAACCAATACAGGATGGGATGGAGAGACCAAAGACGGAGTTATCCTATAAGATACCGTCAAGAAGACTTACCAGAAATGCCATTAAAGAGACCTATAATCAGAAGGAATTTGGGCAGGGGCTCGACACAACAATTGATTGGAAGAACACCGGCGACAACTCGTACGATGGGGAAAAACTCCAACTCCTTGTACATGACGAATCCGGCAAATGGGAGAGGCCGGACAATATACTCAACAACTGGAGAGTCACGAAAACGTGCCTCAGGCTTGGAGCACGAGTAGTTGGTAAATGCATGATGGGATCCACCTCTAATGCTTTAAATAAAGGAGGAGATCATTTTAAAAAATTATATAACAATTCAGATGTCACAAATAGAAACCGCAATGGCCAGACTACAAGTGGATTATATGCTTTGTTCATACCTATGGAATGGGGATACGAAGGATTCATTGATAAATTCGGGTATCCTGTCTTCGACAATCCACCAGAACCGATTAAAGGAATTGATGGCGAAAAAATACATTCGGGAGTTGTTAACCACTGGAATAATGAGGTGGAAGGATTAAAACATGATAGCGATGCTTTAAATGAATATTATAGACAATTTCCAAGATCAGAAAAGCATGCTTTTAGGGATGAAACGGTTAATTCTTTATTTAATTTAACTAAAATCTATGAACAAATAGATTATAATGAAGAAATGGCTTTAAAAGGATATGTAACAACAGGTTCTTTTAGTTGGAAAAATGGTATAAAAGATACTAAAGTAATATGGACACCAACTCAAAATGGAAGATTTAGGTTATCCTGGATACCTCCAGTTTCTTTACAAAATAATATAATTATAAAAAATGGTATTAAATTTCCTGGCAATGATGGCCTCGGAGCCTTCGGGTGCGATAGTTATGATATCAGCGGTACTGTTGGGGGTGGTGGGTCTAATGGTGCTCTTCACGGATTAACAACGTGGAGTATGATTAGTGATATACCTAATACTAAATTTTTTTTAGAATATATTGCAAGGCCGCAAACAGCAGAAATATTTTTTGAAGATGTATTAATGGCTTGTTTATTTTATGGAATGCCTATACTTGCTGAAAATAATAAACCAAGATTATTATATCACTTTAAAAGAAGAGGTTATAGAGGTTTTTCTATGAACCGTCCCGATAAATCTAAAATAAAATTGTCTAAAACAGAAATAGAATTAGGTGGTATACCTAATACATCAGAAGATATTAAACAAGCTCATGCTGCTGCTATAGAATCTTATATAGAAAATCATATTGGTAAAAAAGAAAATTCATATGGTAATATGTTTTTTCAAAGAACATTAGAAGATTGGGCTAAATTTGATATATCAAAAAGAACATCTCATGATGCTTCTATAAGTAGTGGTTTAGCTATAATGGCTTGTCAAAAACATTTATACCGCCCTTCGGCGGAAAGAGTAACAAAAAAAGTTGATTTTGGTTTTTCAAAATATACTAATTCAGGATCAAGAAGTCAGATAATAAAATAAATATGGCAAAAAATAAAGGGCAATCAATTCAATTCCCGAGTCAAGCTGTCTCAGATGCAATAAAACAATCTAAAGAATACGGATTATCTGTTGCTAGAGCTATAGAGCAAGATTGGTTTAATAAAGACAATGGAGCTGGTAGATATTATCAAACAAGAGATGAGTATCATAGACTAAGATTATATGCAAGAGGTGAGCAATCTATAAAAAAATATAAAGATGAATTTGCTATTAATGGTGATTTATCTTATTTAAATTTAGACTGGAAGCCAGTGCCTATAGTTCCTAAATTTGTTGATATAGTTGTTAATGGCATGCAAGACAGATTGTTTAGTATAAAAGCTTTTGCTCAAGATCCTATATCTACAGGTAAAAGAACTAAATTTGTAAATAATATACAAAGAGATTTAGCAGCTAAAAAAATATTAGCTGATATTGAAGCTGAATTAGGTGTTAATGCTAGAAATGTTCCTGAGGAAGATTTACCTTCTAATACTGAAGAGCTAGAATTATTTATGCAATTAAATTATAAGCAAGGAATTGAAATAGCTCAAGAGCAAGCTATTAATAATGTTTTTCTTTCAAATAAATATGATGAAATAAAAAGCCGTGTAGATTATGATTTAGCTGTTATAGGAATTGGCTGTGCTAAGCATTCTTTTAATAATACAGATGGTATAAAATTAGATTATGTAGATCCAGCAAACTTAGTATGGTCCTATACAGAAGATCCCAATTTTCAAGATTGTTATTATTTTGGAGAAGTTAAAAAAATAAAAGTAAATGAACTTAAAAAGCAATTTCCTAGTTTAACAGATGAGACAATTGAAAAATATACTAAAAAAGGATCTAATTATGTTGATTATAGTACTATAGGTAATGATAGTAATGGAGCTATTGATGACAATAATGTTGTTACGGTATTATATTTTAACTGGAAGACATGGGAAAGTAATGTTTATAAAATAAAAGAAACTACCAGTGGTGCAGAGAAAGCCATACAAAAAGACGATAGTTTTGACCCGCCTAGTGATAAAAGAACTAGATTTAAAAAAGTTGCACAAGCTAGAGAAGTAATATACGAAGGAGCATTTATATTAGGAACCTACGAATTATTAAAATGGGAAAAAGCTAGCAATATGATTAGACCATTATCTAATACTAATAAGGTAATGATGAATTATATTTTAAGCGCTCCTAGATTATATAAAGGTAATATAAATTCTTTAGTTTCTAAGATGGCTCCTTATGCCGATTTAGTTCAATTAACTCATTTAAAATTACAGCAAGCAATACAAAGAATGACTCCCTCTGGAGTTTATTTAGATGCAGATGGTTTAGCTGAAATTGATTTAGGTAATGGCACAAGTTACAATCCTCAGGAAGCATTAAACATGTACTTCCAAACAGGTTCTATTATAGGTAGATCTCAAACTGTTGATGGGGAAATGAATCCAGGTAAAGTTCCTATTCAAGAATTACCAGGAGGCGGTGGAAATCAAATACAAATCTTAATAGGCGCATATAATCAATATATTCAAATGATGCGTGATGTTACGGGCCTTAATGAAGCTCGTGATGGTTCTGATCCAGATCCAAAAGCATTAGTAGGAGTTCAAAAATTAGCAGCAGCTAATAGCAATACAGCTACAAGGCATGTTTTAAGTAGTAGTATGTTTATTACAACCAGCTTAGCTGAAGCTATATCCCTTAGGTTTAAGGATGTATTAGAATTTCATCCTTCAAAAGAAGCTTTTATTACAGCTTTAGGTAGGTTTACAGTAGGTTCATTAGAGGAATTAAAAGAATTACACATGCATGACTTTGGTATATTCTTAGAACTTGAACCTGATCAAGAAGAAAAACAATTATTAGAAGCTAATATACAAACCGCTTTAGCTCAAAAAAGTATATTTTTAGAAGATGCTATTGATATAAGAGAAATAAATAATACTAAACTTGCAAATCAATTACTAAAGTTTAGAAGAATCAAAAAGCAACAAGTTGACCAGCAACAGGCTCAAGCTGCAAGTACTGCACAAGCAGAAGCGCAGGGCCAAGCACAGGTTGTTGTTGAAAATGCTAAAGCTCAAGCTGAACAAATTAAAACAGAATCTAAAATTCAAGTTTCTACTGCTGAGAATGAACTTTCAATAAAGAAAATGGAAGTTGAAGCTAGAACAAAAAGAGAGCTTATGCAATTTGAATATGATTTAAATGTTCAATTAAAAGAATTAGAATTACAAGCGCAGAAAGAGCTTGTAAATGCTCAAAATACAAGTAAAGAAAAAATATCTCTTTCAAAAGTTACAGGCCCAGTTGACACTGGTAAACCTAAAAAGTCCTTTGAATCAAAAGGCAATGATGTTCTAGGAGGTTTTGATTTATCAAGATTTGAACCTAGATAAAACTATTTAAACTATTTTATTATATACAATTATGGAAGAAACAATTAATGTTAAACCAGTAGAAGATTCTAATGAGCCTCAAACAGCTCAAGAAAAAGAAACTGCTGTTTTAGAAAAAGCCGTTGAAGAGGGAACTGTTGATAAAGAATATGGTTTGCAAGATGACGGCGTTTATAAAATTAACTTAGATAAACCACCAATACCAAAAGAAGATGCCGTTCAAAAGCAAGAAGCAGAGAGCATATCTGTGGGCGATGGAGCCGGCGATAGCGAAAAAGTGGACAAAGAAGTACGGGAGCAAGATTCAAAAGAGCCCGAGCAAAAAGAAGAAAAAGAAGAAGAAAAAATAAGTGAATCACCTTTAGAACTTGTAAATGAAGAAGAGGTACCTAAAGAAATAATTAAAGAGGAGCCTAAACAAGTAATAGAAGAAAAAAATATACCTGAAGCACAAAAACAAGAACTTCCTGAAAACATAGATAAACTTGTAAGGTTTATGGATGAAACCGGTGGGTCCGTTGAAGACTATGTAAATTTGAACAAAGATGTTTCAAAAATGGACAATACCACATTGCTTCGTGAATATTATAAAAGTACAAAACCTCATTTAGATGCAGATGATGTTGATTTTTTATTTAACAAAAATTTTGCATATGATGAAGAGGCGGATGAACCGTCTGACGTTAAAGCTAAGCAATTAGCTTTTAAAGAAGAATTATATAATGCTCAAAATTATTTTAATAGTGCTAAGGAAAAATATTATGCTGATCTTAAGTTAAGAAAGCAAGAAAATATTTCTCCTGAATATATTGAAGCTATGGAGTATTATAAAAGTTCACAGCAACAATCAGAAGAATATAATAATCTTCAAAAACAGTTTATTGAAAAAACAAATAATGTTTTTAATGATAATTTCAAAGGTTTTGATTTTAAGGTCGGAGAAAACAAATATAGGTTTAAGGTAGATAATACTGAAAAAGTTAAACAATATCAATCAGATATTTCTAATTTTGTTAATGAGTTTTTAGGAAAAGATGGAGCTGTAGCAGATGCCCCTGGGTATCATAAAGCTTTATTTTCAGCTACAAATGCAGATAAGATTGCAAATCACTTTTATGAGCAAGGCCGTGCCGACGCTATAAAAAATGCTGCTAAGCAAGCTAAAAATATTAATATGGATCCTAGAGTAGATAATACTACAATAGAAACCAATCAAGGAGATAAAATTAGAGTTGTATCTGGTAACTCATCTGATAAGTTGCGCATTAAATGGAATAATTAACAACTTAAAATCAAACAAAAATGGCTTTTACTAGTGGCATTCCTGCCGCATTACAACCAACCCAGTCTAAAACATTATATTCTGGGAATTACATTGACTTCACTGCTGCGGCACATGATCAATGGACACAACAATTTTTACCCGATGTATACGAAAAAGAAGTCGAAAGATACGGAAATCGTTCAATCGGATCATTTTTAAGAATGGTATCTGCAGAGATGCCTTCAACATCAGATCAAATTATATGGACAGAACAAGGACGTTTACACACTCGTTACGCGAATGTACTCCCTCAGGGGACTGCTGCGAATTTACCGGCTGTTGGTGCGGCTGCAGTAATTGCAGCTGATGCTAATGCTGGTGGTAGATTAAATTTCACCATTCCTGCTCAACCAACTAGCGTAGGCTTAACTTCAGCAACTACAGGAAACTGTAATTTCAAAGTTGGCCAAACAGCTATGATTCAAGTTCAAACTAGCGCAACTTCTGCGGTAGGAGGTTCTGCTGCAGTAATTAAAGGTGTAGTTACTTTAGTTGAAGACACGCGTTTTCAAATTAAAGCATACAAAGCTCACGCTGGTGTAACTGCTGCACAAAGAGTAACTGCTTTAGTTTATGGATCTGAATTTGCTAAAGGTACTGGAAACTTTACCGAAAAGCTAGATCCTAGCTATGCTACATTTACTAATGCTCCTATTATTATGAAAGAGCATTATTCAATCAATGGATCTGACACTGCTCAGATTGGATGGATTGAAGTTACTTCAGAAAATGGAGCTGATGGTTATTTATGGTACTTAAAATCAGAGCATGAAAATAGACTACGTTGGGAAGACTACGTAGAAATGGCTATGGTTGAAGGTGTTGAAAAAACTGCAGGTGGTGCTAACATTGCACTTGGAACTTATGGAGGTAGCTTAGCTGCACAAAACGCACGTGGTACTCAAGGTTTCTTTGATGCAATTGAAGAAAGAGGAAATGTATATTCAGGCTTCGGCGCGCAAGCAGCTGGAGGTGGTGCATTAACTGACTTTGATGCTGTGCTTAAGCAATTAGATAAGCAAGGGGCTATTGAAGAAAACATGCTTTTCTTAGATAGAGATCTTTCTTTAGAAATTGACGACATTTTAGCACAACAAAATGGAGGTTATGCTGGAGGTACTTCTTATGGAGTATTTAATAACAGCGAAGATATGGCTCTTACATTAGGATTTACTGGATATCGTAGAGGATCTTATGACTTTTACAAAACTGACTGGAAATATTTAAATGACTGGTCAACTCGTGGAGGTTTTGGAGACATAGAAGGAGTTTTAGTACCAGCAGGTACTTCAACTGTTTATGACCAACAACTTGGAACAAACATTAAGCGTCCATTCTTACACGTAAGATATAGAGCTTCTGAAACTGACAACAGAAAAATGAAATCTTGGATTACAGGATCTGTTGGTGGACCAACTAGCTCAGATATTGACGAAATGAGAATGCATTATCTTACTGAAAGATGCCTTATTACTCAAGCAGCAAATAATTTTGTATTATTTAAAGCTTAATAAGTTTTTTAACTATAGGATACGGGCCCTTCGGGGCCTAGTATTCTTATTTTATATTATTTAATTATGACAACAAAAACAATTAGTACCCCATCTATAGAAAAAGGATGGGAAATAAAAGACAGAACGTATATACTTACAAATAACAGATCACCAATATCGTGGACTATCCAAACAAAACATACCGCTAGAAAACCTTTACTATGGTTTGATGAAAAAGACGGTGTAAATAGAGAAATACGATATGCTACAAATCAAAGATCATTATTTGTAGATGATCAAGATGGGGCTGTAACATTATCTCATGCCGTATTTTTAGATGGTATTATGTATGTTCCAAAAGAAGATCAAAATTTGCAAAAATTACTTTCTTTATATCATCCTCAAAAGCAAGAATTATGGCAAGAAATTGATGATGTTCAAGAAGCTGCAGAAGAAATTGATATTCTTGAATTGGAACTTGAAGCTTTAAATTTAGTTAATGAAATGGATATAGAACATTTAGAAGCTATAATGAGAACAGAAATGGGATCTGGTGTTTCTAAGTTATCTTCTAAAGAATTAAAAAGAGATGGTTATAAGTTTGCTAAATCTCAACCATCTTTATTTTTAGAGCTAGCTAATGATGAAGATATCAAACTTCGTAATTTAGCTAATAGAGCTGTTGAAATTGGTATATTACAATTAACAGATGATAATACTGTTTTTAAATTTGCTAATGGCAAAAAAGTTTTAACAGTACCATTTGAACAACACCCTTATGCTGCATTAGCGCAGTATTTTAAAACTGATGAAGGCGTAGATTTAATGAAATCTATTATGAAAAAGCTTTCATAAATACCTGGTATAAGGTAAGAAATTAACCTTATACCAACTAATAAAAACAAGAATCAATGGTAAATATAAATAACGTTTACAATACTGTATTAGTTATTACTAATAAAGACAATCGTGGATATATAACACCCGAAGAATTTAATAGATTAGCAAATCAAGCACAAAATGAAATATTTGAAAGTTATTTTAGAAAGCAATCATCTTATGAGCTAAATGCAAATTTAACAAGTGATTTTGCTGATCCTATATTAAATACTTCTGAAAAAATTAATGAATTTTATGCTACAAATAATCCAGCAAAAGCAAATAGTATATTTGCATATCCTGCAGATTTTTATAGACTAGGTGTTGTATCTGTTGATAATGTAACCGCAGATTTTGTTTCACATGAAGATTTAAAATATATTAATCTATCTCCTTTAGCTGCTCCTGTAAAAACTCAACCGGTTTATACTTTAGTTAATGGAGGTGTAAAAATATTTCCTGATTCAATATCTACAGGAATTACTTTAGAATATTTAAAAAAACCTAATAGGCCTAAATGGGGTTATGTAATGCCTACTGCAGCGCAAATTGCAGCAGGTGTACCTAATAAGCCTATATATGATTCTACAGTTTTTGACCCATCTACTGATAGTTACGATACTCCAGCTAAATCTTATAACTTTGAATTACATTCTTCTGAAGAATATGATTTAGTAGTTAAAATATTATCATATGCTGGAGTTGTAATTAAACAAGCGGATGTAGCAGGATTTGCACAAGGTAAAGAACAACAAATAGCAGCAACTGAACAATAATGGCAATATCAAGAAAACCTTTAGACGTAGATAATTATTCGGCATTAGATGGCGGAACAGGATTAGCTATACCAGGATATTACAGAAGAACTAATTTAAACGATATTATAAATAACTTTATAGTTGGTTATATTGGAGATGGAAAAGTTTTAACTAAAGTACCTAGATATGAGGTTGCTTTTTGGGCTCAAAGAGCAGTACAAGAATTTAGTTATGATGTGTTTCATTCTGAAAAAGCTATTGAAATTGAATTAAGCCCAACTAAAACAATATCTCTCCCTTCAGATTACGTAAATTATATACGTTTAGAATATAGTGATTCAGATGGTATAATGAGACCTATACCTAGAAGCTCTACAACAAGAGCTAATAAAGCTGTAGCTCAAGATGAAGACTATAAATATATATATGATCAATCCGGTAATATAGCTTTTAAAGAAACATCAGAAACTTTAGAAAAATATCAATCTGCTGCAAAAACATTTGATATAGAAAGAACAAAAGATTATTACAATGGGTATTTTGATACTGACGATTTTCAATATTATGGACAAAGATATGGTTTAACACCTGAATTACAAAATATAAACGGTAGTTTTATATTAGACTTAGAAGCAGGAAAAATTTATCTTGATGCAGCTTTTCAACAAAATAACTTTATTACATTAACCTATGTATCTGATGGTTTAGGTGATAATGGTAACTTTGATAATGTTTTAGTTCCTAAGTTAGCAGAAGATGCTGTATATTCATCAATACTTTATAATCTTTCCAAAGTAAGAAGCTCAGCAGCAGGTGCAGCTGGTTTGTATAAAAAAGAAGCTTCAGCTAAAATGCGAAATGCAAAGATAAGACTTTCAAATATGAAAGTTTCTGAAATGTCCCAAGTATTGCGTAATAAATCAAAATGGATAAAACACTAATAAAATTCTATGCCAGAAATTAAAAGACTCTTTAACGCGAGTAAAATGAATCGCGATTTAGATGATAGATTAGTACCGGCCGGTGAATATCGAGAAGCTTTAAATATAAATGTAAGTAAATCAGAGGGTTCAGATATGGGCGCTGTTGAAAACTTATTAGGAAATAAACTTATAAACACTACTCTTGTAAATAATGCCACTGTAATTGGATCTTATAAAGATACAGGTGCTGAAAAAATTTACTATTACATTACATCAAATGATTCTTTTGATGAAAGCAATACTGGATCACATCAAATTATAGAATATGATCAAAAAGCTGAAAAAAGTACTATATTAGTTAACTGTGCTGCTTTAAATTTTCATAAGAACTATCCTATAACCGGTATAAACATAGTTGATACTTTATTATTTTGGACAGATGATAGAAATCCACCTAGAAAAATAAATGTACAAACAGCTTTAAATGAGCCTGGATACTATAATATAACTGATGTTGATGATTTAATATCTGTAGCTAAATATAATCCATTTGAAGCTCCTGAAATACTATCTGTGGGTGCAAATGATGAAGCTGGAAACCCAATTACATCTAACTTTTTAGAAAATAAATTAGTTAGATTTTCATATAGATGGCAATATGAAGATGGAGAATATAGTACATTAGCTCCATTTACACCTATATGCTTTTCAAGACTGGGTAATATTGATACTGTATCTTCTTCAATAAGTGATTTTGGAGAAATTGAAACTTTTGTAAATGCAATAAAATCTGTGCAATTATCTATTCCTACACCGTCAGGTTTTGGTATAGTAAATGCAGAATTAATATATAAAGAAACAGGATCTAGCACATTATATGTGGTTGAAGATAAATCTATAACAACAGAAACTAGTGTTAACTTTTTTTATAAATCACAAGATCCATTTAAAACATTACCGCCAGATCAACTAACTAGGGTTTACGATGCAGTTCCTAGAATTGCAAAATCCCAAGAGCTCGCAGGTGGAAGACTTATATATGGTAACTTTTTACAAAATTATAATATACCTGATATAGATTTTACTGTAACTAGAACAGGAGAAGATTCAGCAAGATATACACAAATAGACAGTTTGTCTGTTAAATCAAGAAGAACATATCAAGTTGGTGTTGTATTAGCAGACAAATACGGAAGACAATCACCAGTTATATTATCAAATTCTGGTGGTGATACTGTTTTTGTTGATGCAGGAACAGGTGAATCAGACTCAACAACAGCTTTTAATGCTTTGCGTATAGCATTTTCTCAAGTTACTATAAACACATTGCAAAACTTAGGATGGGCTTATTCTTATAGAATTGTTGTAAAACAAAGAGAACAAGAATATTATAATTGGATTTCAATTGTTAATTCTCAAGATAACGTTGCAAGATTAGGTGATAGTATTAATAAAATACCAAGAGATCAAACGGCTGTTATACCTCCTAGTACATCTTCTACAATATCTCCTACAAATATTTCTGTATTTCCAAAAGTTCTCTCTGGTTCAAATCAAACAACTTCAACGTTAACTAAAGTAAGATCTATATCAAATCCTACAGGTGATGCAACAGTTTCAACAGGATCAGCTACATCTGGATTAGCGGTTTTTGAAACAAAACCAGTAGAGTCAGATTTAGATATATTCTTTGAAACATCAACAGGTGGAGAAATTTCTCAATTAACAACAACTGCTATTGATATAGAGTTTTTTAATTGTTATTTGTTAACTTTTCAATCAGGTACACATATTGAAACAAACAGATTAAGAGCTGGATTTAACGAAACAGCTTTTGATGTAGGAGTTAGAGCTTTTGTTGTTCAAGAAAATTTTGCAGAAGAAAGAAGATTTAATACTTTAATACATTCTAGTGGTCTTTTTAATTCAAGAACAAATGTAAACTATATAAATCAATTTAATGAATCTGAAGGAGGATTAACAATATCTTTAGATCCCCATGATGGTTCTATACAAAAGCTATTTGCTGATGATACTCAAATAGTTATTTGTCAAGAAGATAAGGTTTCAAGATCACCTATAGATAAAAACTTTATATATGCTGCAGAAGGAGGAGCTATTCCTGTTACTAGTAATACACAATTTTTAGGAACAATAGCACCGTATGCAGGTGAATTTGGTATTTCTAGCAATCCTGAATCTTTTGCAACATTTGGTTTTGTTAAATATTTTACAGATAAAAACAGAGGAAGCGTTTTAAGATTAGCACAAAATGGTATTACAGAAATATCAAATTTTGGAATGAGTGATTTTTTTAGAGACTCTTTAAAAAGTGCAACTAAAATTATTGGTTCTTACGACGAGTATCATGGGTTGTACAACTTAACTATTACAGGAGAATCTTATTCAAGCAACATTGACACTAATGTAGCTACATCTAACGATAATTATTTTACAATATCTTTTGATGAAAATGCACAAGGTTGGACAAGTTTTAAATCTTTTCAAAAAGAATCAGGAGTAAGTTTAAATAATACTTATTATACTTTTTATGAAGGTAAATTATGGCAACATAATTCTGAAGATGTTAATAGAAATAATTTTTATAATTTAGGAACTCAAGAATCTTATATAGAAACTATATTTAATGATGCTCCTTCTTTGGTTAAACAATTTAATACTATTGGTTACGAAGGAACAGAAGGCTGGAATATAAGCTTTATTAACACAGATATATCTAGCGCTGGGGTTTTACCAACAACAACACAAGCGTTTAATACAATATTAAGACTTCAAGGCGTTTCAAACAATAGTATATTATCAGGAGAAAGATCAATAAATGCTATTACAGGCTCTTTAATTAAGTGGGTTGTATTTGTTGAGCCTAAAAGCTCAGACTATAAATTTAATAGTGTTAATGATGTTACTCTTACTGGAAACAATAATTTAACTGTAACTAATCCTTCGGCTATAGTTAATAATAAGCTTGCTTTTTTAGTCGAACATATTGTTGGCACTTCTGATTCTATACAAAATCTTAATGTAGGTGGTGCAGGTGCTTCGTTAGCGTTTACTGTAGCATTGTTAACAATTAACACAGGTGATTCTGTTAGTAATGCAAGCGTTAGCCCTGCTGTTCAAACTTTTACTACAGCTGGTTTAAACACGGCATCTTTTACTATAGACGCAGAAAATAATTATTATATTGAAGAAGGAAATATATCTATAAATACATCAGGATTATCTACATTAAATAATAGTAGTATATCAGGATCTATAAATAAAACTATAAAAGTTGTAAATTATACAGAAGGAAATAGATATACTGTAGATGATATAAAACAAAATATAATAACTTTTACAGTTGGTAAAACTTATGTATTTGATCAATCCGATTCAAGTAATTCTGGTCACCCTATAAGATTTAGTACTACAGATAATGGAACTCACGGAGGAGGTTCTGAATATACAACAGGAGTTACTCATACAGGAACCCCTGGTCAAGCAGGAGCCAATACATCAATAGTGATAACAAGTACAACACCAAATCTTTATTACTACTGTAGTAATCATAGTTTAATGGGAGGTTCTACTAATATATTGCTTTTTGAACATTCTAGGGCATTTGACAATGTTCAATTTTCTATTCCAATAACTGTACCCTCAAATCCTACAAATAACACTATAGGCGTGAGTGGGCCCGCTAAAGCTAAGTATGATGTAACATGGGTAGCACCTAATGTAGGAACTTTAACTCCTCCTTCTGGAGTTACTACAGGGGTTGTTTATAAAACTTTTCCGTATGATTCTTTAGCTACTAGACAGGCTAGTATAAGAATTACAGCAAGTGCTACTACTAAAGTTCTTTTAGAAGACGCTTATAGTCTATCTATGAATGCTTCAGGATTTACTTCAAGTAAAACATTATCTAGTTTGCAAGATACTTTAGATATTTCAATACAAATTTTACCCGTATATCAATCTAACTTAATACAATCAACATTAGCTGGTAACGGTGAAGTTGATGCTGCTTTAGGAGTATATCCATCAGCTCACACTTTTACTACAACCTCCGCTGTTAATTTAATTATTGGGGATGTAATAACAGAGCAAGCAAATATAGATATATTGGTTACGCCAAGTGATTCATGGATATTAATAAATGGAAGTACGGGTGCACAACCAATAAATAAATTAGGACAATTTACAATTGGAGCATCTGATAATGGAACTGGCTCACAAAGAACAGGTACTGTTGTTATAAGTAATAACAATGGAAGAGTGACGGGTGTTTCTAATTCAACTATTAATATAACACAATCATGAGCGATATAATAAATTTTCCTTTTGAAGAAAAAGAAGGCAAATATTTTGCACCTATAGTTTCTGAGCAAACTACATATAAAGTTGTTAATGGCGCTGTAGTTGTTGATAGTAAAAAATTAGTTGCAGGAATAAAAGGTGTTTTTGCAAAAGTAAGATTAAATTTGCCTATTAATAAGGCTATAAATAAAACAGAGCTGTTTGCGGTAAACTCGGAAGCGGTAAATTCATCGAATTAAATTATATGCAATTACAAGTAAGAAAATTACAAGAATCCGATTGGGATTTAATACCAAGTTGGTGGGAAGCTTATGGTTCTGAAGGCTTCCCTCGTGACTTTTTACCCGGTGCATTTCAACTAGGTGATAAACAAGAAGACAAAAGAGAAGGACTAGGTGGCTTTATGGTATGCAAAGGAGATGATCCTATTGCAGCCATGTGGCTATGGATGACAAATAGTAAGATGGCAATTCCAGCTGTTGTAGTAAGTGATATATCTTATCGGGATACAGACAGAAGTGATGCATTGCAACTCTTAGTAGATTTTACAACTGATTTTGCTGAAGACTTAGGTTATAAATATGCATTTGCATGGGCAAAACCAGGTAGATTATTAGAAAAATATAAAAAGGCGGAGTATTATTGTGATAAAACTCCATCTTATGAATTAATACTAAAATACTAATGGGAGATATAGTAAAAGGTGTAGCATCGCTTTTTGGAGGTAGAAAAAGAAGAGAAGAACAAAAAACTGCAAATATAGGTTTAGACCAAGCAAGAGGAAGACAAGATGCATTTAATTTACAAAATGTATACGCGGGAATGGATACCCCTAACATATCAATGTCCGGGTATGACCCTTCTCAGGCTCAAGTAGGACAATTAGGCCCAGCACAACAAGCTCAGTTAGCACAATTAGCACCTTCGCAAGGTTACACAGCACAAGGATATGATTCTCAAGGTTATGATGCTCAAGGTACAAATGTTGCTGGTTTAGCTAGAGGAGCTAATACAGGGTTAACTAACACAATGGCTAATCTTCAAGTTTCAACAGCAGCTGCAGATATGCAAGCTAGAGAGGCTGATCAGGCATTAGCAGCATCACAAGATTTAGCTGCACAAGCAGGCACAGGAGCTGGAGGCGCTACAGCACTCGCGGCAGCCGCTGCAAAATCAAAAGCTGGAGTTTCTGCATCTATAGACCAACAGGTTAAAAGAAATGAAATGCTTAGAGCTCAAGGGGAAGGTGAATTACAAAGAGCTCAACTTGCTCAAGGTAACTTAGCTTCTAAATTTGATTTAGGTCAAGGTCAATTTAATGTTGGTGCTCAAAATAAAGCAGCTATGTTTGGAGCACAAGCCCAGAATCAAGCCGCAAGGTTTGGTGCTCAGGCTCAAAACCAGGCTGCAAGGTTTGGTGCTCAATCTGCTAATCAATTTTCACTAGCTCAGTTTGGCGCGGCAAATCAAATGAATCAATTCAATGCTGGTCAGCAAAATCAATTTGCAAGAACACAGTTTGGTGCAGAAAATCAATTTGCATTAGCTAATCAACAAGCGCAAAATCAAGCTGCTAGGTTTGGAGCAAACGCTTCTAATCAAGGCGAAATGGCTAATGCTAAATATCAGTTCCAAACAGATGTTATGGAAAGACAGGGTGAAGCTGCTGTACAACAATTTGATTTTGATAGATTACAAGATCAAACAAGTAGAGCAATGGCAAGAAGTAATGCTGCTGATGAAGCAAGAGCACAAGCTAAGGCAAATCTTATTGGTGGAATTGCTGGTATAGCAAACGCAGGTGTAGCTGCACTTTCGGCAGGTGTAATTGGAGGTGGAACTAAAATTGGTAAAGCAATGCAAAAATTTAACGAAAACTAATGGCAAATTACAATTACGACTTTTGGTCAAAAGAATTTGAATATAAGCCTGGTGGCGCTAAAAGCCAACGGATGATTGGACAAGCCATAGACGATTCTATAGCAGAGCGCCGATTAATGGCTGACAGAGCTGAAAACAAAAGAGATAGGCAACTTAAAAGAAATATTTTAAATTATAACTATGCGCAAAAAATGGCGCAAGATATGGATGATTTAAATATTATGCCTACAGCTGGTGTTCAGGGAATGGATGAAATTATGACTGCTGCTGGAAGGTCTATTGCTGATCAAGCTGCTTATTTAAATAAAGAGCTTAAAAGAACGGGGGATATGACATCATATTCTGCAGCTATGGCTAAGTTAAAAGGAGAGGTCGGGAGTATTAAAAACATGGATCAGGAAGCTAAGGCTTTTTTAGGCGGTGTAAATACAGCTATAGAAAACGGTACATTTTCAGATTATAATTCGCCTGAATTACTAGGTATGGCTGAAGATATGCGAAGAGGATCACCTAAAGGTAGATTTGAAAATATTAATGGAGTTACTACTTGGGTATCTGAAACTGTCGACGGTAAACCATATCAGGTTGCCGCAAGTCAATTTAGCGAGTTATCTAAAAAACTTCAAGTTAAAGACGATGTAGATACTATACTAAAGTCATCTGTAAACTTAAATGCGGGACCGTCGGGCAATATATTAGATTTTAATACTAGTCCTTCAGGTATTGGCGGTCAAGGTTTAAGTGCTGCAGATATAGCTAGTGACTCTTTAACTGATCTTATAAATACTGCTGGGCCCGGTAATAAGGAAAGAAAGAGTGCAGCTTTACTAGTTGACCATTTTGGTATACCATCAAGAAGAGCTAAAGAACTTTTTACCGCAGTTATTGACGAAGATCAATTAACGCCTCAAGAAAAAGCAGATGGTATTGTTACCGAAGGTGATAGATTATTACAACAAAAGTGGTTGCAAAAAGCAGAATCTATGTACGGTATTAACCAAAAAGCTGTTAGCACTGAGCGTAGAGCAAGACAAGATCAATACGAACAATATAAAGAAAAAATTGATAATAGAAGGGATGTTAAAAATACAATAGATAACATGCCTGCTGCAACTATTAATAATAATAATGAAAATGATCCTCTTTCAAAAAACTATATGTTTAAGCAAGAGCTTGCTACTAAACCAGGTAAGTTTATTAGCGATGTAAAAACAAGTCTTATAGAAAAAGGTTTTAGTAATCCTAAACCTATTTATACAGAACCTTCTATAGGTGCTGATGGTGAAATAATACCAGGTAGGTTTTTAGGTTACGAAATTGTTAATGAAAAATTACCTGCTAATAGAAGAACTCCTGTGCAGGTTTATATAGATGATTTTAATGATTTAGATAATGTGTACAAAAAAATGTATGCAGCAACAGGAATGGAATCATTTAGCAGAAAACCTATGCCCGCAGGAACTAAAACAGGTACTAATGACCCTATAACAGAAATGCAGGGAATAGGACAAGCTCAAATAAATAACGACTTTGCAAATTAATAATATGAATAAAATTTATATTGTAGACGGAGTACAATACAATGTAGCTCCTAATAGAGAGGAAGAGTTTCTTAAAAAATTTCCTAATGCTACTTTACAAGAACAAGAAGTTCAAGTGGAAAAGCAAGCACCTGTTGCGGAGACAACTGCACCTGCAGCAGGGCCAAGACCCGATATGGGATCGCAGTTGGAAAGTGGTTCTTCGGAATTACAAAGTGAAGAAGAGGATGAACCTAATGTATTACAATCATTAGCTGCTAGAACAGCAAGAGGTTTTCTTACAGCGGCAAAAGGGTTGTCAAGTGCTAAAGATGCTATGATAGTTAGCGCAGCTAATGTGTTTGATCCTGATATGACCTCAAAAGAAAGACAGGCTTTGTATGATACTGTAGAAAGAGGTGTTCCAGGTTTAGCTTTACCTAGTACAGATAATTTTGAAGAGGGTATTGATTGGCTTACTCAATACGTAAGAGATGATGAATTAGAAAATAAAAGTGTTACTGAGGCAATTAAAAATGGTAATATTGGAGAAGCTGCTGAATTAACCGTGGGGGGAGCTTTAGAATCAGTTCCTTCTGTATTAGCAGCATTAACAGGCTATGGGGGTATTGCTTTATTTGGTGCTAGTGTGGCAGGAAATAAATTTGATGAAGAATTAGAAAAAAACCCAAAAGCAACTACGGCTAATTTAGCTGCTAATGCTGTCGTAAGTGGAGCAACAGAAGCTGGTTTTGAACTTGTTACAAGAGGTATTCTTAAAAAAGCAGGTTTTATAAACGGTCAAATGGGCGCTAAAGCAGCTAAAGAGTTTTTAAATCAAAGTGCTGGAAATATTGCTAAAAAAGTTGGATTAGGTTATTTAGGTGAAGCTGGATCAGAGGCTGCAACAGAATTAACACAAACAATAAACGATGCTTATGGTTTATTGGGTACCGGTATAGGTGAAATTGAAGGAAGAGCCGATGATAATTTAGTTAAAACAGTAAGCAACAATATGAATAATATTATTGATGCTGGAATTATTGGTGGATTTATGGGTGGTACTATAAGTACTGTAGGACAGTTAGGTAATAATACTGCTGTAAGAAATAGAGCTGAAGAAATACTTGCTCCTCAAGCACAAAAAAGAAAAGTAGAAATACTTACAGAAGACATATCAAAAAATGCAAAAGCTCTTGAAGAAACAGAAGATGAATACCAAAAAGATATACTGTTTAATAAAATACAAGAGCAAACCAATGAATTAGTTAAAACTAAAAAACAAGTTTCTTTAGGCTTATCTGCTCTTGATAAGAATAATTTATCTGAATACGCAAAAAATGCAGCTGAAATTGAAACTGCAGAAAAAACATTAGAAACACAAACTACTCCTGAAGCTGAAACTTCAACAAGAGAAAGAATAGCTGAACTTAATGTATTGAATGAAAATATATTAGAAACAGCTATAAAAGATAAATTTGAAAAAACAACTGAAACAGCTAAAAAACAAGCTGAAGAATTAGGTATTGATTTTAAAAGATTCAAAACTACGAAAGAAGTTGAAGACTATATACTTTCTAAAGATAAAAGAAAAACTAAAAAATCTAAAGTATTAGCAGAATCAAATGATGGATTTATTATTCAAAACTTTGATGGTACTCAAGAAATAATAATAAATGATGAAGTTGCAATGGACACTGATAATCAGGCTGTAAATGTTGCTTCACATGAATTACTTCATGGTGTATTGTATAACACTTTAAAGGGAAGTACCGAAACAGCGGAAAATCTAGGTATTGCTTTAGGAAAAGAAATATCTAAAATTAACATTGAAGAAGTAGCTGATTCTAATTTTAAAAAAAGATTACAGTTATATGCTGATGAATCAACAGCTGTTCAGGGGGAAGAAGTGCTTGCTTTATTTTCAGACGCTGTTGCTACAGGTGATATAAAATATAATGAAAATATTTTTACTAAACTTGGTGATGGTGTTAGAAGAATACTTGAGGGTGTAGGTCTTAAAAAGAAATTTAACACTGGTAGAGATGTATATAATTTTATAAAAGATTATAATAAAGATATATCTAAAGGTGGTTTAAGGCAATCTATAATACAAGGAGCTAAAGAAGGATTTGAGGGTAAATTAGTTAAAGATGCAGAAAAACAAGCTGAGTCTGTAATAAAAGAATCTCGTTCAAATTTAAAAGGTTTATTAGAAAAGTATGGTGATAAAAGAACTTTAATTCAACAAAGTTTGCTTAAAACGCCGCAAGGTCAAGAAACTTTTGAATTTACAAAATCAGAATTTGGACAAGAAGTTGCACCTATAGTTGAATCTATAACAAAAAGATTATATGATCCAATTCCAGCAGAAGCTAAACAAAGCGTTAGCAGAGCTGACTACAAAAATGCAATGATCTCTGACTTAGCAACCATAGTAGATCAAGAATATGATCCGGCTAAACAAGATTTAGACAAGTTTGTGGGCATTAGAGCTTTTCAAAGATCCAATAGATTAGCTAAAAATTTAGGTATTGAATCAATAGCTGAAAAGGGTGGTGCTGGTATAACAACAGACGTTACAGAAGCAAAAGCTGTGACTACTGAAGAAAAATCTCCAGATGAAGTTTCAACTAAAAAATCTATAATTGAAGCTTTAAATATACCAGAAGCATCTAATATTGTTAAAAAGAAAGATAAATTAGCAGAGCTTGCTTCTATAAAGGCAGATAAAGCGTTAGAGGGTAAAGAAGTATCAGATCTTAAAAAACTTTCTGCTAGGAATAAAGCTTTTAATGATATATTTTCAAAGCAGTTATTTGATGACGTAAAAAATTTATTAGGTAAAAACACTAAAAACTCTAATGATTTTTCTAAATATTTAGATAAAAACTATGAGAGTTTATTAGATGCTGCTTTAAATAACATAGATTTTCAAAAAGGAGGTGGTGTATCTGCAGACTGGAATACAAATCCACCAACAAAGCAAGAGTTTATAGATTATTATGAAGCTACTAATGAAAAAGCGTCAACAAGAGCTGATCGTAAAAAATCTTTAAACAATGCTATAGCTAGACAAATAGCAAACGAAGCTAGAATTGATTTTGCTAAAAAAGATCCTGCTACAGCTGAGGCTTTTAAAAGAAAACACGGGGTTATTTTAGCTAGTAAAAGCAAATTTGACAAACCAAATTCTAGTTTAGATAGAGAGTTTAGGTTAGAAACAGGTGATGTTAATAAACTTTTAAATAAATATTTAAAAAAAGGTGTATATGATTTAAGAAAAAAAGAAAATATAGATCAATATATATCTGATTTAGAAAAATATGTATTTCCTATATTTCCTAAAAAGTTTTTATTTACAGGGGAAGGAACTGGTATGTTTACTCATAGTAAAAGAGTTATAGGGGGCACAACCAGGTCTTTTAGTGAACAGGAAAGAAATGAAGTGTATGATTATTATAGAACTAAATTAACTAAATCATATAATAATTTTAAAAAATGGGGGAAAGATATCCCTGGTGTTACTGATTATACAAGAAGATTGTACGAAAATGGTAAAGCTGTAGGTAAAACCGAAGCTAAACAAAAGCAAAACTTTGAAAACGGTACAACTGCTAAATTCAATGAGCAAAATAGATTAGTTTTTGATGAAATGTGGAAAAGAATTCACGATGCTATTAAAAAAGATAGAAATTCAGCTATCGTATTTGGTAATTATTTTAAATTAGTAGCTAATGTAAAGAATCATCCCCATAGATTAGGTGCTGAGGTTATAGGCAGATCATTAAATGTAAAAGGTGATGGTAAAAGATTGTTTGAATTTGAACACGCAATGCCAGCTACAGGTGCTTATTTATATTTATTAGACAGTATACTTTCTAATAGAAATTTTTATCAAGATTTTAAAGCTGTTAAAAACAACTATAAAGTAATAGCTTTAGACAAAGCTTTAAATTATAAATTAGGTGATGCTGGTTTAGGTACTGGAATGCCAGAAGGTTGGAAAGTTTTTTCAAATAGCTGGACAGAAAGGTATTTTAATGCTAAAGTAGCTTTATTTGATGGAGGATTAAACCCTGAAAATTTAGTTGATTTAAATAATAGCACGTTTAGTGAAATATACGGTATTGATGCTGCAGGACAACCAATTGCTACAGAAAGAATTTTAGCAAGTAAAAATCTTAATCAAGACTTTAATAATATACTTGAAAGAGTTAAAGGTGTTGCTGCGGATGCTACATATTCTGAAGCTAGAGCTATAAAACTTGGAAAGAAAAATAATCCTTTTAAGTTTTTTGTTCCTTATTCAGCTGAAGATTATATGGGATTAGTATACCCTACGCTTGGTAAAGGTAAAGAGGGTGATGCAAATCTTAAATGGTATAAAGAAAATATTACTGATGTTTATGCAAGAGGTATTCGTGATTTTGAGATAGCTAAGCAACAGTCTATGACACAATGGACTGAGCTTAAAAAACAAATTAAAAATTCTCCTGCTAAATTAAATAAAGAAGCTGTAAGAGATTTTACTAATGAAGAAGCTATAAGATTATATTTATGGGATCAGCAAGGCATGCTACCTGAAAATGTTGCTAAAAAAGATATTGAAGCAGTAAATAAATATATTGATAGCAAACCTGAATTAAAAAGTTTTGCAGAACAGATACAGGGTTTAACTTTAGATGGTTATCCAGCACCTACAGGGGATTGGTTAGCAGGCACAATAACTACTGATTTAGTTAATTATACTAATACAGCTAGTAGAGAGCAGTATTTAAAGCAATGGCAAGATAATGTAGATACTGTGTATAGCAAAGACAATATGAATAAACTTAAGGCTATTTATGGTGAAGACTACACTGAAGCTTTAAGTGACATGCTTTATAGAATGAAAACGGGTCGTAATAGACCAACCGGTGCTAATAAATTGACTAATCAGTTTATGAACTGGGTTAATGATTCTGTAGGTACTATAATGTTCTTTAATACAAGATCTGCATTGTTACAAACAATATCAGCGGTTAACTATTTAAATTTTACGGATAATAATCCATTAAGAGTTGCTGCTGCGTTTGCAAATCAAAAACAATACTGGTCTGACTTTTCAGAAATATTTAATTCTGATTTTTTAAAGCAAAGAAGAGGCGGATTAAAAACTGATGTTAATGCAGATGAAATAGCTAGAGCTGCTTCAACTTCTGATAATAAAGTTAGAGCTGCATTGTCTGCTATTTTAAAGAAAGGATTTTTACCAACTCAACTTGCAGATAGTTTTGCAATTTCTATAGGAGGTGCTGCTTTTTATAGAAATAGGATTAAGTCATTAATGAAAGATGGACTTACTAAAGAACAAGCAAAAGAGCAAGCTTTTTTAGATTTTAAAGAAACTACTGAGGAGTCTCAACAATCGTCAAGACCAGATAGAGTTTCAATGCAGCAAGCGAGCCCATTAGGACGCGTTGTATTAGCTTTTGCTAACACACCTATGCAATATACTAGGTTAACCAAAAAAGCTGCCTTAGATCTTATTAATGGTCGAGGTGATTGGAAGACTAATCTTTCTAAACTTGCTTATTATGGAGCTGTTCAAAATATTATATTTACAGCTTTACAGTCTGCAATGTTTGCAATGTTATTTTCTGACGAAGAAGACAACAACGAAAAAGAAAAGATCGGTAGAATTGGCAACGGTATTGCTGATACTTTATTAAGAGGTTCTGGTGTATATGGGGCGGGTGTAGCAATGATTAAAAATATTGTTATGGAAGCTATTAAACAATACAATAGCGGAAGACCTGATTATACTAAAGCAGCAGCTAAAATAACAAGTATATCACCTCCTATAGATTCTAAAATAAGGAAGTTACAATCTGTGGGTAGAACATTTACTTATAAGCAAGAGATTGAAAAAATGAAAACTAGAGGTTTTGATATTGACAATCCGGCTTATATGGCTGCGGGTCAAACTGTTTCTGCTTTAGCTAATATACCTTTAGATAGAGCTGTACGTAAAATGAATAACTTAAAAGTTGCAGTAGATCAAGACACTGAAACATGGCAATCTATAGGTTTAGCATTGGGTTACAGTGAATGGGATTTAGGAATGATACAAGCTCAACAAAAAAAAGATAAAGAGCAAAAGAAAGCTGATAAAGTTAAAAAAGCTTTTATGAAAAAATATGGTCCTAAAATTAGTCCTAAGCTTAGAAGAATGCAAGCTTACCAAAAAATGGATAAAAAAGAGCGAAAAGAATACGCTAAAAAAAGAATTCAAAAAGGTTTGCCTTTATTTAAAAAAGAATTACCCAATGGTGTATTAGGTAGAGCTAATAAAGATGGTACTATTGAAATTGCTAATGGATTACCGGATAAAAAGAAAAAAGAAGTTATAGCTCATGAAAAAAAGCATATAGCTGATATGAAATCTGGTAAGTTGAACTATGATAAGAAATTTATTTATTGGGATGGTAATAAATATGCAAGAACTCCTAATAAAAAAATAAATTATAAAGGAAAATTATATATTGAAGGCTCTTCAGCTTTGCCTTGGGAAAAAGCTGCAAATAAAGCTGAAAAACAAATTAATTAATTATGCCAACAGAAAAAGAAAGAATAGCTTTAGCAAAAGCAAAACGAGCTAAAGATAAAGCTGAAGTTAAAAAAATACAAGCTAAAATACTAGCTAAGCAATTAGCTCAAAAGAAAGCTTCTAAAGCTAAAGGTAAAGAAAAATTAAGTAATATAAAAAATTCTATTCAAAATACGTCGGCAAAACAATCTAGAGACAAAGCTGATAGAGAAATAGCATATAATAAAAGTGTTGCTAAGGTAAAAGATATTAATAAAAAAGCAGGTAGAACTTTAAAAAATGATCCAGAAACTAACGCTCAAACCTTACGCAGTCAAAACACTAGGTTAGGTATACCTAATGACTTTAGCCCTAAAAATAAAGATACTGCAAACCGTGGTGCGAATCTGGAAACAGACAAGCCTAAAACAACTGAAAAATCAACTGTTACTCCAGCAAGAATTAAAAAGATTAATAAAGAAAAACAAAGCGTTACTAATATGCAAAATAAAATAAATGCTACCGATCAAGCTAATTTTGAAGCTGCAAGAAAAAAATTGCGCGGGAGTAGTTCCTCTATGGATGAAATGAGTAAAGCTGTTGCAGAAGCTAATATTGATTTAACAGGTAAATCAAAAGATATAGATCCTGAAACTAATGTTAGTAACACTAAAAAAGAAAGAAGACAACTATTAAGAGCCAGAAGAAGAGCTGGCCGTAAAAGTAGCGATGGCACTTATACGTCTGATCAATTAAAAGCAGAAAGAGATAAAATAGTAAAAAGAGGAGCTGCTAGAAAACAGTATCTTAGAAATTTTGCTAGTCAATTAGCTAGAGGTGAACAGGCCGCACCAATAAGAGGATTTGGTGAAGGTGATGGAAACCCTGCGAATGACGCAACCTTAGCAGGCGCGAGTAAGGAGGTTGCTGCAAAAAATGCTGAAACAGATTCTTTTGCTAAAAATATACTTGGTAATTTTGCTTCTATTGGCAATGATAATTCAGATTTACTTTCTAATAATATTCAATCTTTAGGAAGTTTTGAAAGTGAAGATTCTAGCCCTTCTACTTTTATGAAATTAGAGTATCGCAAAAAGCGAGGAGGATATTAAATAAATAAAAGGGGTAACCAATTACGGCTACCCCTTTATTTTTTTTACCCATCACAAGATGTACAATTTGGATCCATAGCTTTAGCAGCTATATCACCTCTTAAAACTGATTCAGTTCTCATGTAGTAAAGTGTTTTTATACCTCTTTTCCACGCTTCAAAATGAACCTGATTAATCCATCTAGGTTCTGCTTCTGAAGGGAAAGCTAAATTGAGTGATACTGATTGATCTATGTAGTCTTGCCTTATACCAGCTTGCCCAATTAATTCTAATTGATTTATTTCTTTAAATGTTTTATAAACATTCTTGACGGACTCACCTTCTTCTTGAGTTAATCGTCCGAGGTGGTCGTAAAACCATTCATCGAGTTCTTTAATTCCTTGAATGGATCCACCATCTTCCAAAATTTTATCCCAAGTTTCCTTAGTATCAATACCAATTTTTTTAAGTACTTTTTTAAGTTCATTATTTTTTCTTATAAATGTTCCTTTAGCTGATTGCTCTGTAAAAACATTAGCTGCCCAAGGTTCTATACCTGGTGATATATTACCACTTAACTTACTATTTGAAACTGTAGGTGCTACAGATCTTAAATGTGTATTTCTAAAACCTGTACCTACACACCATAATGGTTCTCCATATATTTCAGCAAGCTTACGTGACGCTCTTTCTGTTTCTATTTTAATCTTACTAAATATTTCTCTAGTTTTAAACTGAGCTAAAAGCCCTTCAAAAGCTATTCCTTTCTTTTGTAACAACGTATGCCAACCTAAAACACCTAAACCTATAGCTCGGCCTTTTTCAGCGCTACGTATAGCATTTTCAAAGCCTTTCATATTCTTAGCCTTCTGTATAAACTCTTCCATTACACCATCTAAAAACCATGTAGCATCATAAATAAGATTAGTATCTTTCCACTCATCATATTTAGCTAAATTTAAAGAAGACAAACAACATACAAAGCTATGGCTCTCATCTGTATGTAATGTAATTTCACTACAAATGTTAGTCATGTGTACTTTTAAGCTATTGCTTTTGTAAGCAGCTGGATTAGCTTTGTTTGTATTACCTTTAAAGAGGATATACGGTTCGCCAGTAGCTTTACGTTTTTGGAGGAGTTTACTCCATCTTGTCCTTGCTTCTTGATCTCCGCTTTCGAGCTTTCGCATAAACTTATCACCAACGACAGCACACTGATGTAAGTTAAGAGATTGTCTGTTGACGTCGCCTTTAGGTTCTCTGATTTCCAACCAGTCATCAAAATCAGCGTGTTCGATATTGAGATTAACGGATGCAGCTCCTCTACGTACTGATCCTTGATTGGTCGCGAGTATAGTTGAGTCATAGATCTTGCAAAAAGGGACAACTCCATCTGATGTTCCATTACCTGTAATTTTAGCTCCGGCAGGACGTATCATATTGATGCCTATACCTACTCCGCCGCCGTGTTTAGCAAGTAGCATCATTTCTAAATTCTTATTACCTATATCATTTATGCTATCAGCAACATCAATACCAAAACAAGAGATTGGTAAACCTCTATCTGTACCCGTATTAGATAACACAGGGGATGCCAAACATAACCAACCTTTCCATATGTATTCAAAAAACTGTTCTGCTAGTTCTGGCTTATATAACCTTCTAGCAACAGCATTTGAAACTCTTAAGTAAGCATCTTTAGGCGATTCGCCCATTAATAAATATCCACCAACAATAGTTTTTCTATATACGTCAGTGTCACCCCAATTAGGATAGTCTATACCCTTTTTCCACTCATTGTTCCACATTATTATTTTCTTTAACTTGTTTTAAAGCATCTTGTAAATGCATTTTTTCCCAGTGCATTCTGTACTCATAACCACCCGGGAAAGTGGCATCACATTGACTACATTTTATAATATCTTTAGCCACTGTATAAGTATATAGTATATCCAATCATAACATTTAAATTAACAGCAACTAAATTCCATTGTTTAGCTAACCAGACTTGAGGCAATGATATAAAACCACCTATTATATAAACTATAGGTCCTATGTTGCCTGAGCTTAATATGTAAGGACCTATCATTATAAAAGCAGTTCCCATATATCCTAGCCTATGAGCTAATCTTTCTTTAGCGCTTATTCTCCTGTCTTTAACTAGTAATTTTAAAAAACTATGTTTCATATCCAATTTAGTATTATGTTTAATGCTATTAATATATTAGTTATAACAGCTTGAAGTATTAAAAGTGTTCTTACAAAAGCTACACCATCAGCATTTTCTTTAGATTTTTCTCCTAAAGCTTTTGCCCAAATCCTCCATACTTTCCTCATTACCAAATATCTTCAAAATCTTCTCCCTCATTTGCTTTGGAATAATCGGTGGGACGTACAGCAAAAAAGTCAGTATGAGTGTGACCCCCAGTGAGATGGTAAAACCAATCGAGTCTGCTTGCTCCGGTACCATCATATTTAAAGTATTTCCCGAGGTGTTTGTAACCGAGCTCAACGAGCTTTTCATTAAGTCTTTTTCTAATGAACTGTTTAAGATCGTTGGCTTTAAGGTTTTCAATATCCCCTTGTTCGAACATTTTATCAATGTACCGCTCTTCTGCTTTAAGCATTGCTTCTGCTGCATCTATAACATCTTTTTTACAATCTTCTAATAACTTATTATCTTCTTGGCACATATGTCTAAACAACTGACAACCCATTTTACTGTGCAATGATTCGTCACGAACAGACCATTTCATTTGTTGACCAATACCTTTTAAAAGGTTTCTTAATTGGAAGCTATATAACACAGCAAAAGCAGAATATAAACTAACTCCTTCAGCAAAAGCGCTAAAAATAGCCAACGATTTTGCAATACCAATTTTACTAGTTCCTTCATAGCTAACTAAATTATTAAAACGTTCCATTGTAGCTTCATCTTGTAAAAAAGCTTCAAAATCTTCTAAGCCTAATGTTTCATTAAGATAACTATAAGCAACAGCATGTATAGTTTCTTGACTACCAAACATCATGGCCATTTGTTTTATTTCATGCTTAGGAAACCACGATACAACTTTTTGCGTCCAATAATCAGATACCGCACACTCTGTTTGCGCAAATCCCAAAAGTATATTTCCAACCAGGTTCTTCTCTGCTTTGGTAAGCTTTTCGTTCCAATCCTTGATATCACCTGACATCGGTATCTCGGTATGAAGCCAGAACGCTTGAGCTTGTTTAAGCCATCCCTCAGTATAGTATTCTGGATAATCAAACGGTTTGTATGCAACTCTTTCATTAAATAATCCCATTTTAAACTTCTAGTTTTTTGTTTTCTTGTTCTTTTTTTCTTTCTTCAAACACTTTAGTTAATTCTTTTAATCCTTTTTTATAACCAGGCATTAATTTAATAAGTTCAGTTGTACCAACCGATATATCTTTTAACGTGTTTAATTCTTGAATAATCCTATTTAAAGCATTACCCATTGTGTCTATTTTATTAGACATTTCTATTAACTTATTTTCTTTCATTTAAATAGTTTTTACCTAATATTAAAGGGCTAGCGTCTTTGTTATGATTAATTTCATAGTGACTGTCAAATTCTTTAATAAGTATAGGTTTGTTTTTAAATCTTTTAGGGTATTTTTGCAATACATATTCTTTTAATTTATTCATAATAAAAAGTTATACACAGTTCAACAAAAGGTAAATAAAAAACATGTTCTACAAATGTTTCCTCTGGATAGCTTCTCATACCTACAAGAACTCCAGGATATAATCCAACACTAGCTTCCCAACCTGTCATTTATTTTTCATTTAAATAGTACATAAGCATTTTCATATGAAAATTTATTCTTTCTTTATAATGTTCAGCTAATGTAAAATCCATACTGTCTTCCGATTTTTTCAATGTCTCTATATCTAATTTCACTTTTATTTTTTTTAATATATTCTTTTATACTTTTCTCAAGAACTCTTCTTGAATACATTAACCTTGCTATCTTCTTCTGTTCTCTTTGATCAGAATCATTGTCGCTTCCACTTCCTTTTGGTTTTGCGGCTTGTAAAGCGTCTTTCCAATTTTGTTTTTCGTAAGCCATAATTTAAATAATTTCCATCTTATAGGGAAAGACTCATTAGCCCTTCCCTTACATTCAATTATATAGTCTTTTCCAACAAAGTCAGGTGTATACTTAATTCCCAGTATTTTCTTTTGCCCTCGGTTAGTATATTCACCTTTCCCGTTTGCTTGTTTTTCAAAAGATTCATTGTTAAAATTAAATCCTTCGATAAGCTGGAAAACTTCATTTTCATATCCTTCAAATAATTTGTTTTTTTTAAGAGCCATATATGTATATCGTTCTAAACCTGACGCAAAATTAATTCCGTCGTAAGATATTTTTTTAGCCTGCACGGGCCCCTTCTTTTTGCTACGACGTTTTACCATGTCTTATCAGATGTCCATTGGTAATCTGGATTAGAATGTTTACTAAAACTATCTTTTTCTTCGTAGTCTTTTAGTATTTTTTCTTCTAATGCATCACTTGTTTCCATTTTAAGTTTTTGAATATAATTAACAGCGTCCATTAATTCTTCTTGCAAATGATTTAACCATTTATGTAAACTAGGTTCATCATCATGCAATGTAACTCCATACTTTTTATATCCTACATCGCTTCGTTCCTTGAACTTATCGATAACATCTTTTATAATTTTATCACGCATCTTTTACAAATGTTCCATTAATCATTTTACCTTTACGTTTAGATATAACATCATAAGCAGAGCTTATACAGTTTTCTATATTTACGCCTCTCATATAAGCTAAGTTAGTTAATACAACAACCATATCACCTATAGCATCTATAACTTCAGGCTGATCATTTTTTAACAAAGCTTTAGCAAGCTCACCAGCTTCTTCTTGAAGCTTAACATACTGTGTAGTAGCATTACCCTTGTTATATAAACCTCTTTCTTTTGCCCACTCTCTAATTAATTGAAATTGATCTTGATGAGAATATAATTTTTCTTTATGTTTTTGAAAAGGACTAGCTTCATGCATTGCCTTATTGTACACATAGCAACGATTAGCATTAAACATAGAAGTTTTAGCATTATCTATAATCCACTCTATTTTATCTGTAGCGTTTATATCAATAGTACCATAAGGTGTTTCCCATTGCAAGTCACCTAAAAAACTACCATCAATTTCATCTTTAGATACAGCAAATGTAGTTGTTTGATCTGTTACGTTTACTTGTTTACTCATAGGTTTTTTAAATAATTTATCATATGGTTTTATATCAACTTTATAACCTAAATCTTTTTGTAATTGTCTTTCTGCATCAGCAGCTTCCTTAATATCATTTGTTTCAAATAATATTTCATATTCACCAGGTTTAAAACCCTGTTCTTCTACAACTCGTTTTTGTAAATTAGTTGTGCAGCCTATCTTCTTACCTAGTATGTGATAAACTTTATATTTACCTGTGCTTATTGATTGTACTCCCATCTTACAATATAATATTTATTATTTTGACCTCTTACTAATGCATCTTTTTTAAATTCTCCTGGTCGTACAATATAATCACTTTTCCAGTTAGATTCAATTACAGCATCAAAATCAGATTCAGATTTAAATGAATCAATAATTTTTCCTCTTATAGTATTTACATTATAATCATTTTTTAAACTAGGATAATATAATGATGTTGCTATTACTGTTCCTTGTTGTATTGGCTCAATATATAAATCATCTTCTATAGGCACTATTTCAATACCTGAATAATATATATTATCAAATTGTGCAAATGTAAATATTGGTAATAATAATAATAATAATTTTTTCATAATTTTAGTTTTAAGTTCCTACTGATAATTCTGCTTTTATTGGTTTGTGTGATTCGTAATTTCTAATAATAAAATCATCAAACTCTGGTGTTACCAACCTATTACTAGTTGGATCTGGCAATTCTCTAGTGCCAAAAAATATACCCATATGTAATGAAACATTTGATAGGTTTTTAGGTTTACGAGATAATTGTTCTTTTACTTGTTCAAAATGATTATTATATATATGACAATCACCTAAACTTATTGTTAAGTGTCGTGGTTTAAGTAAAGATCCTTTAGCTATCATTTCAAGTAAAAAACCATACATAGCTATATCATATGGTAATCCTAAAAACAAATCTGCAGATCTTTGTGACAATAAAAGATCTAGGTGTGTGCCGTCACTATATAACTGAAAACCGTGATGGCAAGGAGGCAATACCATATCATCAAGATCAGCCGGGTTCCAAGAAGATAACATAAGTCTACGAGATGTAGGGTTTGTTTTGAGTTCTCGTACAACGGCTGCAAGCTGATCAACACCACCGAAATTACGCCACTGAGCACCATATACAGGTCCAAGTGTACCATCTTTTCTTCCAGATCTTTTGTAGTCGGGATCCCAATACTTAACGCCGTGATTATGCAAATAAGCAATATCAGTCCTACCGTTGATGATCCATAATATCTCCGCCAATGCATTTTTCCAATATATTTTTTTAGTTGTTAATAATGGAAATCCAAGACTCATATCGTGTCTTATCATTCTTCCAAATACAGATCTTGTACCTGTACCTGTTCTATCAGATTTATTATTACCACCGTATAATACTCCTGATAGTAATCCTAAATATTCTTCTTCAATGTTTATCATAATAATATTTACACATATTAAACATTTCTTCCCATATTTGATATTGATCATAAATAAATTTACTTTTGTAAACTTTTTTATAGTTATCAGGTGTAGAAATTCCTATATACCATTTACCTGGTGTTGCATTAATTCCAATAGGACTTATTATTATGTTTTTATTAACACAATAATTATAATATTTTTGTTGTTCCTTAGTTGGATTACATTCGGGTAATCTATATTTAGCTTGTTCTTTTTGTCTTTTACTTAAGGCTCCCATGGCATAGCATCTATTTTTACTTGTTCATGAGGTATATAATCACCGCTAATATGATCCCATTTAAAGTGCGCCTCAGCTTGATTTTCGCCAAGATTTTGGAATTTAACTTTAAGAACTTTAACTTTAACTGTTTTATCGTTATAATTCCTATGAACAAGAAGCCCATGGTAACTAGCATCATACCACTCACCACCTCCTTTAATCGAGTACATTGTCGGTTCATCCATTGTTCCATCATCTTTCTTATACATTTTAGTTGGGTGAGCTACAACAATAACAAGTACATCATGCTTTTTTGCAAAAGCCTCTATTCGTGTTAAGTATTCCATCGTTGCATCAGGTATACTCATTGTGCTAGCTCCATTCATTTTTACTTTATTATATGGATCTATAACTAAACACTTTATACCTTTACGTTTAACAAGCTCAGCACCTTTAGTTAATACAGAATCAAGATCATATCTTTCGTTTTCTATAAAGTAAAAGTTATTATCTACTAGTTCTGTAACTTGATTCCATTTATCTGTGCCTATATCTTCTTTCTTAGGCATCCAACCTCCTATCTTACGTATTAGCTTATGCGTATGTAAGAATGTAGGTTTATTCTCTGGTGAAGCAAATGCGGTCTTCCAACCGTATTTCATTTGGTATCCCACCACCATTCGATCAACAAAATCAGACTTCCCACTGCTAGGAACGCCTGTAACGGTGATGAATTGACCGGTGTAAGTAGAGAATATGCTATCAAAGTTATTAAGGCCGACTTGATACCCAGGTTTAAAGCCTTCGTGAATAAATTCTTGTAGTTCATCATTTACATCTTTTAAGGTTACTACATTTTCAAGAGGAACAGGAGAAGCTTCATCAACAACACGCTTAAGCATAACGCTGTCATAAGCCATGAGATATTCATTAGCATCCTTGAGGCCTCCGAAGCTAAGTGTATAGCATACTTCTGCTCCAAAACGTCTAATGAGTTCTTGTTGTAAATTTTGACCGGCTTCATCTTGGTCAACTGCAATAATGATTTTTTTCTTATCTTCGAAATATTCAATGCAGTTATCAAGGTAATCAAGGTTAAGCCTATTAAGAGTAGCTCCGTTTGGTACAGAGACCACACTGTCGACCTTAGATTCCATAAAAGATAAAGCATCAATTTCGCCTTCCACAATAACCACATATTCGTGACCAATAGTATTATCAATATTATAAAATACTTTTTCTGCTCCTTTGACAAGTTTAAAATTTTTTCTACCATCTCTATATTTTACATTTATAAGTTCATTATTAATAAAATAATTGAATTGAATTGTATTCTCTTCTTTAGATGTTTGAGGCATCCATTCTGGACCCTCTGTAATTTTCATTTTAATTAAAGTTTTTTGTGATATACCTCTTGACTCAAACCATTTAACAGCCTTATCACTTAATGATAAATTGTTTTTCCATTCTGGTTTAGTATAAACTTTATTTAAATCACCTTTGCGTTGAAAAGTATGTAATTGAAATACTTCATCGCAATTCATACAAGTACCAAGACCACGATCCCAATCATACATAGCACATTTTGCTTTGCGATTTTCAGGTTTTCTATCAGCAGAGCAAAGAGGGCATACACCCTCTTTTTTCCCTACTTCAAGATCATATTGATTGAACTGGTCAATCTTAAAACCATTGATCTCTGTTGTATTCATATTAATCTTCTATTGAATTATTATCTTCTTCTGCATCAGCAATCCAATCGTCCCAATCTTTTGAGGAAGGTCTCAACCACATTAAAATGGTAGATCAGGCGTATTATCTTCTGCCATGCTTTGTAGTATATCTACATTAGACTTTTGTTGAGGTTCTCCTTCACGAGGAGCAGTATTTACATTTGATCCATTTGTCCATACAACTTTAACATTTCCTAAATAAGTTTTTTGTGCTTTAGCATCTCTTTCTTCTTTAGTTTGTTCTGTTTGTATATATCCAGAATCACCATACTGTCCAACTTCATCATTTAATACAATAGTAATTGGATAATACTTACCCTTTTTACCTTCGTATATTTTAGACTTATCAATTTTAGTTAAGTCTATATTTGCTGAAACTATACTTGCCATTAATATGTAGCTAATTGATTAAACATTCTTTTCATTTGATCTTTGGTAGCACCTGTTGTTCTGCGCAGATTATCTACCGCTTTTGTATGCGATTGATTTGTATAGAAATTATCAACTCTTGTGTTAAGTCCTGTTACGTCACATACTCTTTTTTTAACTCTTGCCATAATATTAAATTTAAATTAAAGTGTTTTGGAGATATAATATTGGCTGAAATCTCCGTCGCCATTTACAAAAAAATCATTATAAGCTTGAACTGCTTTAGCAACTTTATTTTGTCCAGATTGTAAAAATCTATCGCTGCAATCAAATAGTCCAGTTTGTAAAGTTTTTTTATCTATCACTATAAATACTAATTCATAACCAAACATTTTAGAATAAATATATGCTTGACTATCATAATTGTATTTATAGGCTGAAGCTGCAAATGAATTTATATTGTTTGTAGTTTTAAGATCAACAACTAATTGATTACTATGATTAACAATATCTGCTTTACCTTTCCATTGCATATCTTCTAATTTAGTTATGCCGGGTAACTCATATTCAACTGCACCTTCTTGTATTAAATCTCTGAACAAATCATTGTCTAATACTTTTTCTCGCATCAACTCGATATTATCAGCTTCGTGTTCAAGCAAGCATATATCCTCTCCTGCTATCTCCTTATAAGCTTTTGTATTACGTGTTGATGATTTTATTATTTTATATTTATTAAGCTTGTGAGGCTCTAATATGGTTGTGTGGAAATATCCTCCGATTAAAAAAGCGGGATTTGGTGGTGAAGGTTTTTTAAATTCTAAAGGATTATTTAGAAGAGCTGATATATCACTGTTACTTAAATATGTTTTACCAAACTCTCCATAATAATCTTCGTCATTACGTAACCTTTCAATTGCTTTTTTATTACTCATTAAGTTCTGTTAGTGCCTCAGGCGTTATATTATACTTTTCTTTTAGTGTTTTTAATAAACCTCCGTTAGCTAGAAACTTTTTAGCTTGATCTATATTATCCATATTAACTAATGGTTTTTTAGTTGCAAGTATTTTATTTTCAAGATTATTAACTTGTGCTTTAAGCGTTTGCCTAGACGTAGGCTTATCGTGCCTATTAGTTGCGTCTGAATCAGCTGTATCATCTATTAATAATAGATTACCTAAAGCATATTTTTTGCCATAAGACGATGCTGAACCAAACTTCTGAGGCATTTGCATACCTTTTTGGTTAAGATCAATACCAACTACAGCCGTACCCTCTATTTGATCGCCTGTTTCGGTGTCAACAATAGTAGCTGTACTATGTAGTATTGGAAAGTCCCCTAGTGTTAAATTTTCTCTTATTGTAAAGTAAACTCCATGTTCTTTATTATAAGGCTTCAATGCCTCTAATATATCTTCAGCAGATCTAAACATATAATTACCAAAATTATTTTTTCTAGATTTTTTAGCTTTAAAATTTGCTTGTATAGCACTAAGCTTTTCTCTTATATTCATTAGATTCAATTATTTTATAGTTAATATAAATTCCATTTTTATAGTATGTTACAATGCCATCTCCTGTGACTGCTGTAACTTTATCATTAATAAATCCTTTCATAATTAAGAAGTTAGATCATATATTATATTACCCTTTTTAAATAGTCTTCTTTTATTATAATTTTTTATTGCACCGAATGCTGTTTGTCCATCTACTGTAGTATTGTTGTGATAAGAATGTTCGTGCCATATTTTTTCATTTTGATTTATACCTTTACCAGTTAATTGTTGATTATTTATTGATACATATTTATTACCTGATATTGCATTAACAGTACTTAAATTATAATTAGGTTGTTTTTGTTTAGGTGCATTATCTTTATAAGAATTAGGTGGTTGATCACCAGGTCTTATATATTGTAGTTCATCTATTGTCGATAGACAATATTTATATTTAGATTTAAATTTATACATAATAATATAGTGCAATTTTATTTAAAAGGGACCTTAATCTTTATAAATTTTTAATTTATTTTCTGCCCAGTCATAAACTTTAGACGATGATTTAATTCCATTAGTTACTACAAAGTAAGCTAACTCATTCAATGCATCTTCGTTGCCTTTTAATTTAATTAATAATCTTTGTTTTTGTTTTTTTACGCTTTCTTGGTTCATACCAAAAAATTTAGCAATATCTTTTATTTTTTTAGGTTTAGAATAAATATCATCTAAACCAAAAAACATTTCCATCATTAAATGGTATTTAGGTATGTATTTTAAAAGCCATCCTTTTAAATAATCTCCTAGCTTTTCATATTCATAATCGTATATTTCATCTTCAATAACGGCAAGTACATCGTTATCAAACCATTGTGGAAATAAAACAGATATAAATCCAAAACCATTAGTATATCTTTTTTTATCTTCATTATTCCATATACCTTTTATGGGCCTAGCAGATCCATCTACATTTTTTTTAATTTCATCAGATAGTAAACCTTTAATACTTATATTAAGATATTTAGATATAGCTTTTTCTTTATCTAATTTTGAATTTAAAGAATCTATCAATTTCCAATCTACATTTCTCCATGATTTTAAAAGAGCAAAATAAGATTCTTGAATAAGATCATTAATATTCATAACACCAATAGCAGAATATTCTTTTGAAAAGCTATTAGCAATATTAGAAGCCATACGAAAATACATTAAGGGTATATTACAATCTTTATTTATATTTAAAAAAGACGATTTGCTTAATGCAAATATTTTTTTATTAAAGTTTTTCATGTTCTTAATAATTTTAATCGTCTACTATACTTTTTAATAAGTTTAGCCCTATGCTTTAGATCTTTAACTGATATTCTATTTCTAGCTTCTCCAGTTAATACTAAATCTATTATTTCAGATCTAAGCGAAAAAATTTGATCTAATAAATGCTCTCTATGTCTTTCAACTCTAGAACGCGTATCAATTTTTATGTTGCCTATTCTTATTTGCATTTTTATTAGGTTTTCTAATTTCTTTTATTTTTTGAGCTATACCAAAAACATTTGTTTGTGATAAGTGCTTATAAGTCTTATATGCTTTCATATTATTTTTTCAAAGTTAATATCCACATCTGGTGGAAATTGTTTTAAAATGTGTTTGCAAGCTTGTTCTTGCACGTGTATAGCAACTTGAGTGTTAATCATATATTTATATTGTTTACCTCTGTCGCTTATAATCATGTATTCTAATATACTCATAACTTATACATAATTCCAAAATGAATCAATCTTTTCTATATATGTTATACCCCCTTGATTAAAATATAAACTTTTATGTTTATCAAAGCTTGGTGGTATTTCACCTACAGCATAAGGTTTAAATTCAATTACTTTTCCAGTTGTTAAACTTCTTAGTTTTCTTGTTTTCATTTTTTCTTTTTAATTGTTAAACATTCTTTATTAAATACTGTTGAAATTTTAAATTCATATCCATCTTGCAATTCATATTGAATATTTTTAGCAGGTGGCGTATTTGATCTACCACCCATAAATTTATCTACAAGGTATTGTTCAATACTATTCATAATTACGAATAGTTTTAAATAGTGGATGACGATAAGAACCTGATGGTGTACGTTGAAAATAAGTAAATGTAGCAGTTTTGCCAATATACCATTCAGCTATATCATACATTTTTTCAAGCACAGGCATTTTGTTCATTACTGGCATTCCGAATTCGATACCGTTAGCGTCTCGTGCAAGAAATTTGCCGATTGTGCCAGTACGTTTGCCTTGGCCTTCCACCCAGCCGATGATCGTCGCTTCTGTGTCGTGGAATTCTTTGTATTTTTGTAAATTGTAACTGCGTTTTTGTTCATATGGTTTGTTATTACGTAATATTGCGCCTTCATAGCCTTGATTCATAAAGTTATCGTACATTATTTTAGCAGTAACATCACTTTGAACATGATATGTTTCAACTGTTTTGCAATATTGCAATGCAAATTCTTTATGAAGCTTTTTAATACATTCATTTCGGTATCGAAACGTAGAATCAATACCGTCAATTGGCATAAATATATCGTAATTGTGAAATTGTATTACTTTAGCTTCGTTACGCTCAGCATCAGAGGGTGATTGTTTACGCACAAGTGAGATAATCTTATTGAAGTTATCTTTGTAATTGTGATTGTATAGCTCACCGTCTAGCACAACGTGAGGATACTTAGCAAACAATGGCTTAAGCTCATCTGTTATATGCTGAGCGTTCATAAATTGTTTATGGTTGCGTGAAAACGCACCGTGTTCAGTAATGTAGCAACGCACGCCGTCAAGCTTTGGTTGAATAAAAGAATCTTTGTCAAATTCTTTTTTGCCCACAGGATGCGCAAGCATTACATTAAAGGCTGTCATATTCTTTTTTGATTTTTTCATATATTTCTTTTAATTCTTGTAGTAATTCATATTTTTCTTCATTTAATAATTTTTTAGCAGTATCTTCTAATTGAATCATTTGTTCTGCAAGTAATTCTTTTTGAGTATATTCTTCAGCAAATTTTACATTTCCAAAAGCATCAACATCTTTGCTAAAGAACTCTTTAGGACCCATAGGATCAAAAGATACTATTGTTTTGTCTGGGCCTAAATAATCTTTTAGTCGGCCAAATACTTTATCAGCTATCATATCTGATAATAGCTCCATTTGATCTTGGGTCATATTCTAATTCTTTAAACATTTCATTAATTTCTTCACTTATATTATCACTCAACAATGGGTTTTGTAACGTATTTTTCATATTTATTTTATAAAATTATTTGTTGTGCATAGCATTTCGATTTCACGCCATACTCTTAAATTTCTTATTGCTCCATAAACAAGATCAACAACTTGTTCATTATCAATATTAGCTAAACCAGTGTGTCTGTTTTTAAAATAATATTTAACTTCATATTCACCATGATGGTTTTTAGAATACACTTTATTATGTATTCTTTCATTTATATATTTTTTCATTTCTTTTTTATTCATCTTTATTTTTATCTTCATTATATTGTTCAATATAGTCATCTACTTCATATTCAGGTAGATAAGTGTCAATATCACCTATATGTACAATTGCTTCACCTGGTTCCATTTCAGCTGCTTCTTTGATTCTATCAATAATAGTTTCAAACGATGGTTCATAATAGTACACATCATTTTCCCAATCAAGATGCATTGCGTCATTAGTTACAATATGTAAATCATAACCATCGGCTGTGTTCCACTGACCAATTTCTAGAATAGGAGAACCTTTCCAGTCCTCAGTGATTTCGGCTACATTTAATAGCTCTGCTAATTTATTTATATTACTCATTTTTATTTATTTAAAGTTAGTTGCGCAGGGAGGATTCGAACCTCCGACCTCAAGGTTATGAGCCTTGCGAGCTGACCACTGCTCTACTGCGCTAAAAAGTTAGGTGTGCTCGTACGTTTTTGGGTCGAGTTACAATGCCACACTCGCATCCACACCTATTTATGTAGGACCTCACCAACGGTTTTATTTACCC
>Ga0209535_1000186_pt1 | contig 42091 bp, 57 predicted proteins | sample LinPmetageLP28_FD_184041 | JGI IMG/M metagenome (GOLD analysis project Ga0209535, IMG submission 184041) | Marine viral communities from the Pacific Ocean - LP-28 (SPAdes) (version 2) | ecosystem: Environmental > Aquatic > Marine > Oceanic | place: Pacific Ocean | collected 2009-08-22 | reverse complement strand
ACTAATTCAGGTATGAAAATTTATGTTAATGGCGTTGAAGCTAGTAGCTATATTGATTCAAATAATGGCACTTACACTGGTATGACAAATGGTAGTGCTCCTTTATCATATGGAGTTGCTTGGGGTAGTTCAGGTTTAGATTATGCAGAGGGTTTAATAGACGAAGTAGCGATATTTAACGTAGAATTAACAGGGCCACAAGTTGCGGCTATTTACAATGGTGGCACCCCAAATAATATTCTACCTTTAAGTCCAGTATTATGGTCTAGATTTGAATCACTTACAACCAATGCTGGAGTAGTTACTACAGCAGACTCTTCTGGAAATGGATTAACAGGAACAGTAAAAAATGGAGCAGTTTTATCAACAAACGTACCTTAATACATATGAGTAATTTAACATACAACACAATAGCAATAGCAGATTTAAACAGCATTGACTTTACACAAGTTGAAGAAACAAGTACTGAAACAATTAGAAAGTCTATTGATAAAACTCAGTTTGTTATTAAGTGGGAAACACAACCTAGTTTTTTAACAGATGGAACAGTTGTTCCTTTAGGATCTTATACACACGAACAGTGTGTAGAGTTAATGGGAACAAATTTTTGGAGCATACCAGAACCTGAATAAATATTAAAATAAAAAAAATGAATAATAAAAGTTATATAGTAATTGAGTTAAGTGATACTAATTTAGTTTTATTCTCTCAAGTAGATCAGCAAAGTGCACAGTCAATGAGAAGAAATTTAGCAAATACTCAAGGGTTGTTAAGCTATAGAGTAACTCCAAGTTTTCTTACGGATGGCAGTTTACCTATTGTTGGTGATGTAATGAATCAAGACGAAGCTCTAGCTTTGATGGCAACTGCAGCTTGGTCATTACCAGATCCTACAGAGTAAAAAGTTTCTTATATTTGCAATTGATGGCTTATAGAAAGAAAATAACAACAAAGAGACCAGGAGTGCATTCTAAGAATGCTTCTAAAGGTCAAGTAGGGTATAAACCAAAATATCGTGGTCAAGGCAAGTAATATGGAAGAACCTATTTTAATAGCTTTGATTTCAGCGCTTGGAGTCAAGGAAATATGGAATATAATTAAGAAGAAGATAGATATCTCTGCTAAAAAGGAAGACAATCAAATAGAAAGGCTCACAGAAAAAATAAGCAGTTTAGAGGTAAAGATAGATGAGCTTATTCAAGAGAATATGAGTCTTAAAGTGAAGTTGGCTAAAATGGAAGAAAGAATATTGTTAACAGCTAAAAACAGAATAAAAAAATGAAACTATCTAAAAACTTATCTCTTTCTGAAATGATAAAAAGTCAAACTGCATCTAGAAGAGGAATAGATAATAGTGCGACTCCAGAACATATAGAGAATATGAAAGTGTTAGCTGAAAAAATATTTCAGCCCGTTAGAGAGCACTTTGATGTACCTTTCAGTATAAGTAGTGGTTACAGGTCAGAAGATTTAAATAAAGCCATAGGAGGCGCTCATAAATATATAGATGGAAAGTATGTAGCGACTTCACAGCATTGTAAAGGAGAAGCAATAGATTTAGATAGAGATTATGCAGACGCACCAAACAACGCAGAAGTATTTCACTTTATTAAAGACAATTTAGATTTTGATCAGTTGATTTGGGAGTTTGGAACAGAAGAAAATCCTTCTTGGGTTCACGTAAGTTATAGCACGACTAGAACTCAAAGAAATAAAATATTAGTAGCATACAAGGACGAAAATAATAAAACTAAGTATAAAGCTTATGGAAGATAAAATAAACCAACTTTTGCAAGGTCAAGCTGTGATGCAGCATCAGCTAGAAGAAATTGGAAAGCAAAAGAACGATCACGAAAAAAGAATACGTGGCTTAGAGAAGAAGTTCTGGACATCTGTCGCGGTATTTATAACGGGAATAGGAACATTTATAGAAGGTTTATTTTTAGGAAAATGAAAGAAGAAACAGAATTTGAAAAAATGCTAAAGAGATTAGAGTCTGAAACAGTCCCAGAAAGAACCTGTAGTATTGATGATGAAAACTGCGAAAGCTGTAGTGGATGAAAAAGAAATTAAAAGACACTGGATTAGGTAAGTTCTTAAAAGAAAAAGCCCCAAAGGTATTAGATGCAATTGGAGACATTCTCCCTTCTAATGGAACCCTTGGAATAATTAAAAATGTAATTAGCCAACAACCTGACTTAACTCCTCAAGAAAAAGAAGCTCTTCATCAACAAGTAGTAGAGCTTTATAAGTTAGAAGTAGACGATAGAGATTCTGCGAGAGAAAGAGAAGTTGAATTAGCTAAAGCAAATCGTTTTGACTTTATGTTTAATTTAACAGGTTTGGTTGGCCTTTCTTGTTTTGCTTTCTTGGTTTATGCAATAGTATATTTAGAGGTTCCTGAACACAATAAAGAGATTTGGATTCATTTAATAGGGGTGACAGAGGGAATTGTGTTGAGTATTTTCGGTTATTTTTACGGCTCGTCAGCATCACGTAGAAAATGATTATCTTTGTAAAGATAAATCAAATCAAATGAAATTAGAAGAAAAAGAATTAAAATCTTTAAGAGATTTAAACTCAGAGTTTCAGTCACTTAAAGTACAATTAGGAGAGCTGTCAATACAGAAAAACTCAGTTCTTAAAAGAGTAGATTTAATAAGGATAGAATTTGAATCACTTGAAAACGAATTAATAAAGAAATACGGAGAAAACTCTGTAATTAATTTAGAACACGGAACAATAACACAAAATGTCGAAAATAAGTAACACTACCACCTATCCCACCAAAGCAAGCCCTTTAGGGACTGATTATGTAATAGGAACAGACGCTTCTTCAAAAGAAACAAAGACATTTACCTTACAAAGCATAGCTAATCTTTATAGTGGAACTGGAGCAGGAACAGTTACTAGTGTAGGTTTTTCTTTAAATGGTCTTGCAGGACTTACTTTAACAGGGGAAAACCCTATAACCGGAGCTGGTACTATAACACTTGGAACAACAGGTGGTTCAGCTGGTCAATATTTAGATTATCAAGGAAATTGGTCAACTCCAACTAACACGACTTATAATGTTATGGGCAGTGGGAATAATTACCTTGCTGGTTTAGTTTTAGCAGGTAATGCAACTCATAATAATAACTTTTTAAGAAAAGATGGCACTTGGGCAACGCCAACAGGTACGGGTACAGTTACAGGAACAGGTACTGCAAACACATTAAGTAAATGGTCTACAGGTGGAACAGGTATAGAAGATTCTACTATAACAGATACTGGTTCAGTTATCTCTATTGGTAATCCTACAATTTTAAAAGGAGATGGTACAGCTAGTGGAAATGCAAGTAATTTAAAATTTAATTGCTCTAATAATAACCATTGGGTAGAGTTTATAGGCCCTAACCATAGTGGAAGTCCACTTAGTTATTCTATAACTTTACCAAACAAAATAGCTGCACAAACAGCTGTTAGTGGAGGAAGAATATTAGAAGTTAACTCTTCTGGTGTTGGAAACTGGATAACTACCCCATCAGGTAGTAGTGGTGTTGCTTCCGTAACTACTACAGATGGCACATTTATTGATTTAACACCTAATAGCGCTACTACAGGTCCTGTAACTGTAACTGCAGATTTATCAGCAGGTGGAACAGCAAGTGCTACAACATTTTTAAGAGGTGATAATACTTGGGCAGTCCCTGGTTCTGCAGGGCATACTATTATAGATATGGCTGATGCAGATACAGTAACTTCTGCAAATGATGTAAATGCAGCATATCTAATGACAACAACTGTCGATAGTAATTTTACAGCTAGCTCAATAAAACTTCAATTTGAATCAGTTCCAACTACAACAACTATTGAAGTGGCTATTTACACCTACGTAGAACAAGGCATTAACAGCACCACTTCTAATGTTAGATTAGGTCACGGAAGCTCAAGTGGTTCAACTACTAAACGAAAAGTTATTTCCTTAACAGCAGATGATGGCTCAGGGTTAGCCCTAACTGCTGGAACAAATTACGTAGTTGCACTTAGATGTGTTGGTGGTAATAGTGGTAGTGGTGTTTTTGCAGCTTCAGGAAAATTATCTAATGTTGATTATGCAGCTACAATATATGGTAATCCAACTTTACCTACAGAACTAAAAACTGGAGCAGAAGGCAATACCTTCACTGCAACAACTCTTAGACCAGCATTAACTATATATTAAATTAAATGAAATGGAAATTAGAAAAATATCAGTTGGTCCTGACTATAAGTCTGGGGCAATGCACTACCTTGTTGGACAAGATGTTCTAGGGGGTAATTACACCATACACCACATAAGACAAGAAAAAAATTGTTTTAAAATATGGATTATTAGAGAAAACGAAATTGTACTTTGGAAAAGTTTTAATGCCACTATTCCAGTCTCTATAGAATATAATATCAACTTTTAGTATGAAGTCACCTTTTGGTTTTATTGTAACTCCGGTTAATGACACTCGGTACGATAATGTAAAAAAAATAGGAGGCATAGACTTTATTACTAGCTCCTCTAAAGAAGATCATACTGTCTCTAATCGTTTTGCTAATGTAGAAGCTACGCCACTAAACTACAAGGGAGAGGTAAAAGTAGGTGACATATTGGTAGTACATCATAATGTATTTAAGTATTACAATGATATGAAGGGTAGAGAAAAAAGTGGTAGAAGTTTTTTAAAAGACAATCTATTTATAGTAGAACCTACTCAGTTTTTTATGTATAAACAAGATGGCAAGTGGAAGTCTCATTTAGATTATTGTTTTGTTAAGCCTTCTAGTAAAGAAGGATCTGTTATATTTAATAGTGATAAATATCAAGCTCTTACAGGAACTATTGAGATAACTAATCCAGAACTAACTTCTTTAGGTGTAAAAGAAGGAGATAAGGTTTGTTTTAGGCCAGAGTCTGAGTATGAGTTTAAAATAGATGACAAAACTCTTTATAGAATGAAATCTAAAAATATAACTATGATGTTATGAGTAAAGAAATTAAATTAAAAATTATTCAAGCAGGTAGAGCAGCAGTAGAGCAATTAATAAAAGTAGCTCAAGAAAAAATTATTAAGCCTGACCCAGATGATGAGTTGGCAGCAGATAGGCTAAAGAATGCAGCAGCAACAAAAAAGCTAGCTATATTCGATGCTTTTGAAATACTAAATCGTATTGACGCTGAAGAAGAGGCTTTAAATAGTGTAAATAAAACAAGTAGCAACCAAGGTTTTGCAGAGAGAAGGTCTAAATAAAGTTTTACAAGATGTTGTTCCTAGGACGGCAATGGCTAAAAAGAACAAAGCCAAAAACTGGGAATATGGATACAATGAAAAGTACGATATTATAGTTATTTCTAAGGATGGAACAGTAGGTGATATATACGAAGTTCAGGGGTTGAAAATTGGCCTACCTAAAACACCTTCTAAATATTACTCTAATGAAGAAAAATGTTGGCAACCTTTTGAGTGCCCTAAATCTTTATCTAAAATAAAATCCATATTTCAATGGAACGAAATGTCTTCTGACTTTAAAGATACTTGGGTAGGTTATATTGAACAAGAATTTGACAGAAGAGAAGAGGGTTTTTGGTTTAATAACAATGGTAATCCCATATACATTACAGGCACTCATTATTGTTATTTGCAATGGACAAAGATTGATGTAGGTCATCCTGAGTTTAGAGAAGCTAATAGAATATTCTTTTTGTTTTGGGAAGCTTGCAAGGCAGATAAAAGAAGTTTTGGAATGTGTTACTTAAAGATAAGACGTTCTGGTTTTTCATTTATGGGTTCTTCAGAAACTGTAAATACCGCAACCATATCTAAAGACGCCAGAGTAGGAGTGTTGTCTAAAACTGGAACGGATGCAAAGAAAATGTTTACAGATAAAATAGTTCCTATATCTAACAACTACCCATTCTTTTTTAAGCCTATTCAAGATGGTATGGATAAACCAAAAACAGAATTATCTTATCGTGTTCCAGCAAGTAAGATTACTAAGCGCAATATGTATATATCTGACAATCAAGAACTTGAAGGGTTAGACACCACAATAGATTGGCGTAACACTTCTGACAACTCTTATGATGGAGAAAAATTACAGCTACTAATACACGATGAAAGTGGAAAGTGGGAAAAGCCAGAGAATATACTAAACAATTGGCGTGTTACAAAAACCTGCTTGAGGTTAGGTAGTAAAGTTATTGGGAAGTGTATGATGGGCTCAACTTCTAATGCATTGGATAAAGGTGGTGCAAATTTTAAGAAGCTATATTATGATTCCGATGCTAAGTCAAGAAATGCCAATGGCCAAACTAAATCTGGGTTGTATTCCTTATTTATTCCTATGGAATGGAATTTTGAAGGATATATAGATAAGTTTGGAATGCCTGTTTTAAAAACTCCAGACAAACCTATTCAAGGAAATGATGGTGAGTACATTACTACAGGAGCTGTTGACTATTGGCAGAATGAAGTTGATTCTTTAAAAAATGATGCAGATGCCTTAAATGAATTTTATAGACAATTTCCTAGAACAGAGTCTCACGCATTTAGAGATGAGAGTAAACAGTCTCTGTTTAATTTAACTAAAATATACCAACAGATAGATTACAATGACGGGTTAATGAAGGCTAAGTATTTAACTAGAGGTAGTTTTCATTGGGAGAACGGAATAAAAGACTCTAGAGTAATATGGACTCCAAATAACACAGGGAGGTTCTTGGTTAGTTGGATACCTAAATATGAACTTCAAAACCGAAAGGAACATAGAAACGGAAGATACCACCCTAGTAATGAGCATATTGGTTCATTTGGTTGTGATAGTTATGATATTTCAGGAACGGTTGGTGGAAAAGGTTCTAATGGTGCTTTACACGGAATGACTAAATTCAATATGGATGATGCTCCAAGTAATGAGTTTTTTTTAGAGTATGTAGCTAGACCACAAACCGCAGAGATATTTTTTGAAGAAGTGTTAATGGCTTGTGTGTTTTACGGTATGCCAATACTTTGTGAAAATAACAAACCAAGACTTTTGTATCATTTTAAAAACAGAGGTTATAGAGGATTTTGTATGAATAGACCAGACAAGCAATTTAATAAGCTGTCTAAAACAGAAAAAGAACTAGGTGGTATACCCAATACATCTGAAGATGTTAAGCAATCTCACGCATCTGCTATTGAGTCTTACATAGAAAAATATGTCGGACTAGATATGGTTAGCGAGTTTAGAGCAATGGATGAAATGGGGTCTATGTATTTTACTAGAACTCTAGAAGACTGGGCTCGTTTTGATATTAATAAAAGAACTAAATTTGATGCTTCTATTAGCTCTGGTTTAGCTATAATGGCTAATCAAAAACATTTGTACACTCCTATCAAAAAAGAGTCAAAAATAAGCATTAACTTTGCAAGGTATGCAAACAAGGGGAATATAAGCGAATTACTCAAATAAATGAAAGACGTTGAATTATTAATAAACCCCGCAGGTTTTCCAGATCAATTTGCCACTGATGCTGATAAAGCAACAATGGAGTATGGATTACAGGTAGGTCAGGCCATTCAATATGAGTGGTTTAGAAAAGGTGGAGGTAGCTGTAGGTATTATAGCCAGCTTCAATCTTTTAATCAATTAAGGAGATATGCAAGAGGTGAACAATCTGTTGCTAAATACAAAAACGAATTATCTGTTGACGGTGACTTATCTTACCTGAATCTAGATTGGACTCCAGTTCCAATACTCCCTAAGTTTGTGGACATTGTAGTTAATGGAATGTCAAACAGATTATTTCACGTTAAGGCATATGCGCAAGATGCTTTGTCTAGTGAGCACAGAAATAAATACCAGAATTTAGTAGAAAGAGATATGTTGAATAAAGATATCTTTGCTGACTTCAAAGAGTCATTTGGTATTGACCCGTTTATGACGGATGTAGAAGAACTTCCAGAAAATGACGAAGAACTTGAATTGCATATGCAATTAAAATACAAGCCTTCTATTGAAATTGCAGAAGAGGTGGCTATTAATACAGTGCTAGACGAAAATCATTATCAAGACACCAAGAAAAGAATTGATTACGATATGACCGTTTTGGGTGTAGGTATGGCTAAACACCAGTTCTTACCAGGTAGTGGTGTTCAAGTAGATTATGTTGACCCAGCTAATGTAGTGTATAGCTACACAGAAGACCCTCATTTTAAAGATTGTTTTTATTGGGGAGAAGTTAAAACACTTCCAATAGCAGAACTTGTTAAGATTGATCCTGATTTAACTAGAGATGATTTAAAAAAGATTTCACAGTATAGTCAGACTTGGTACGATTCCTATAATGTAAATAGATTTTACGAAAATAGTTTATTCTTTAAGGATACTGCTACACTTATTTATTTCAATTATAAAACTACTAAAAAGTTTGTATATAAGAAAAAGATATTAGAAGGTGGTGGAGAAAGAATGATTGAAAAGGATGACACTTTCAACCCACCAAAAGATATGATGAAGGAGGGTAAGTTTGAGAGAGTTGAAAAAACTATTGAAGTTTGGTACGAAGGTATAATGGTAGCTGGTTCTAATATTGTGTTGAAATGGGAAATGGCTAAGAATATGGTTAGACCAAAATCAGCTTCTCAACACGCGATGCCTAACTATGTGGCTTGCGCTCCAAGAATGTACAAAGGTAATATTGAATCTTTGGTTAGAAGAATGATTCCTTTTGCAGACCAAATTCAAATAAGCCATTTAAAACTACAGCAGGTAGTTGCTAAAATGGTTCCAGATGGTGTGTTTATAGACGCTGACGGGCTTAGTGAAGTGGATTTAGGTACAGGACAGGCGTATAACCCAGAGGATGCATTAAGACTTTACTTCCAGACTGGTAGTGTGGTAGGTAGAAGCTATACTCAAGATGGAGAATTTAACAACGCTAGAGTTCCAATTCAGCAATTAAATACTAGTAGTGGTCAATCTAAGATGGCTGCATTGATAGGAAATTACAATCATTACCTAGGAATGATTAGAGCAGTGACAGGCCTGAACGAGGCTAGAGACGGCTCAACTCCTGATCCAAATGCATTAGTTGGTGTACAGAAATTAGCAGCTCTTAATTCTAACACAGCTACTAGACATATACTAGAAGGTAGTTTATATATCACCAGAACAATTGCTGAAGGATTATCATTAAGAATTGCTGATTTATTAGAGTATGCTGATTTTAAAGAAGAATTTGCTAATCAGATAGGTAAATACAATGTAAAGAGAATAGAAGATATTAAAGACTTATACCTATATGACTTCGGTATATTTATTGAAGTAGCTCCTGATGAGGAACAAAAAGCTATGCTAGAACAAAATGTTCAAATGGCATTATCTAAAGGTGATATTAATTTAGAAGACGCTATTGATATTAGAGAGGTTAGAAATTTAAAAATGGCTAATCAATTGTTGAAGCTTAAGAGAAAAAGAAAGCAAGATGCTGATAGAGAAGCAGCCGCAATGAAACAACAGATGAATGCTCAAACTCAGTTCCAGTCTCAGAAGATGGCTTCGGATGCAGCTATGCAAAAGATACAATTAGAAGGTGAAATGAAGATGAGAGAGAAGCAAGCAGAAGTGGCTTTTGAAATAGAGAAGTTGAAAAACGAAGCTTCTTTAAAACAACAGTTAATGACATATGAGTTTCAGCTTAATATGCAATTAAAAGGAGTTCAAGAAGAAGCAATTAATCAAAGAGAAAACCAAAGAGAAGAAGCTAAGTCCTCTAGAATAAGTCAACAAAACACAGAGCAATCTAAACTTATTCAACAGAGACAAGAAAAACTACCACCTGTTAATTTCGAATCCAACGAAGACAGCCTAGATGGCTTCGATTTGGCTGAATTTAACCCTCGGTAGCATAAATAAATTATTAGTAACTTTGCATAAAAATCAAATCAAATGGAAATTAAAGTAAAAGAATACGATTCTGGACCTCAGAAGTCAAAAGCACAAGTAGAGGAAGAGTTGTTACAAAAGCACGAAGCCGAAGTAAGCGGTGAAAGTGTAGAAGAGAATAAGGTAGAAACAGTTAAGATAGGGGAGCCTAAATCAGAGGAGCCTATTAAAGCTGAAGAACCAATAAAAGAAAATCCTGTAGTGGAAGAAAAGCCACAAATGGGTGAACAAGAAGTTCTTTCATTTATTAAAGACAAATACAGTAAGGAAGTTAATTCTATTGATGACCTTTTAGCTCGAAGAGAGCAGGAAGAGTTGCCCGCAGATGTAGCAACTTACTTACAGTATAAAAAAGAGACTGGTCGTGGATTTGAAGACTTTGCTAAAATCAATAAAGATTATAGTAAAGAAAGTCCTGATCAAGTATTATCTATGTATTATTCAGAAGTTGAAGAAGGCTTAGACAAGGAAGAAATAGATTATTTACTTAATTCTAGATTCGGAACTGATCCTGAAGTTGATTCGGAAGATGAAATGAAAAAGAAAAGCATAGATAAGAAAAAAGAACTTGCAAAGGCTTTAAAACACTTTGAAGGTCAAAAAGAAAAATACAAAGTTCCTGTTGAGTCAATGGGCGCTACGTTTTCTGATGAAGACCAACAGAGGTTTAAAGCTTATCAAGAACAAGTGGAGAAATCCAAGGAAACTGAAGGATTAATGCGAAAGCGGTCTGAAAGTTTTCAGGAGAACACCAATAAATTGTTTACTGAAGAATTTAAAGGTTTTAAGTTTAACATCAGTGATAAAGAATATGTTTATTCTCCTGGCGATTTCAACGAACTGAAGAAGTCTCAATCTGACATTATGAACTTTGTATCAAAGTTTACTAATAATCAAGGAGAGATATCGGATGTAGTTGGATATCACAAGTCGTTGTCAATGGCAATGAATCCTGAAAAGTTCGCAAAGTATTTTTACGAACAAGGGGTGGCATCAGCTGTTAATGAGTCTGCTAAAAAATCTAAAAATATAAGCTTAGATATGAGGCAAACTCCGCAGGTGACATCTAAACAAGGGTTTAATGTTAAGGCTACGACACCCTCGTCTAGGCGAGGATTGACAATTAGGTCACCAAAAAATAAATAAGTTAAACATTAAAAACAAAAAACAATGAGTTTAAATATACCGGGGTTTGCTCTACAGCCAAGTGCTACTAGAGTTCCAACCACAACAAACTATATGACAAGTTTTGATTTTTTAAATCAATATTTGCCAGACACATACGAAAAGGAATTCGAGAGATATGGAAACAGAACTCTTTCGGCTTTCTTAAGAATGGTAGGTGCTGAGATGCCTTCTAATTCTGACCTTATTAAATGGGCAGAACAAGGCAGATTACACATTAAATATACAAACGTAAGTACTGCGGTTGCTAATGGAGCTGGAGAAGCTCAATTTACAGTTGCAGACGTTTTAATTCCAGCTAACCAAGTAATGGGTGAACAGCCTTCTATTCCTGGAACTAACCAAGCATCTAAAATTGCTATTAGAGTAGGTCAAACAGTTATGATATCTGGAAACGCTGGCTATGCTGGGATTTCTAACAAAGGTGTTGTTACTCTTGTTGGCGATACTACTTTCACTTGTTCTTTCTACGAAACAGGAGGATATAGTGGTTCAGGAACAGCAGCTGTTGCTGCTGAGACAGTAAGTGTTTTCATTTACGGTTCTGAATTTAAAAAAGGAGATAATGGAATGACAGGTTCTTTAGAGCCATTTGACACGATTCTAGAAAACAATCCTATTATTATCAAAGACAACTACGCTGTTAATGGTTCTGATATGGCTCAAATTGGATGGGTAGAAATATCTACTGAAGATGGAGGCAATGGATACCTATGGTATTTAAAAGCAGAGCACGAAACAAGAATGAGGTTTGAAGATTACCTAGAGACTGCAATGGTGGAAGCTGTTAAGTCTGCTGGAGTTGTAGCTAATGGAGCTGCTGCTAAAGGTTTTCTTGGTTCTGAAGGATTATTTTCTGCTATTGAAACAAGAGGTAATGTTTTCACAGGAGCTATTACTAATCTAGGAGATTTTGATTCTATTATCGAAAGACTAGATAAGCAAGGTGCTATTGAAGAAAACGTTCTTTTCTTAAACAGACAAACATCTTTCGAGATTGATGATATGTTGGCTGCTCAGAACTCTTATGGTAATGGTGGTTCATCTTACGGATTGTTTGACAATGACGAAGAGATGGCATTAAACCTAGGATTTTCTGGATTTAGAAGAGCATATGATTTCTACAAGACAGATTGGAAATACCTTAACGATCCTACAATGCGAGGTGGTTTAGTTGGTGGAGCTGTAGATGGTGTATTAGTACCAGCTGGTTCAACTAATGTTTATGACCAAGTATTGGGAAGAAACGCTAAGAGACCATTCTTACACGTAAGATACAGAGCTTCTGAAACTGAAGACAGACGTTATAAGTCTTGGATTACTGGTTCTGCCGGTGGTGCAGCTACTAGCGATGTTGATGAGATGAGAGTTAATTTCTTATCAGAAAGAGCACTATGTACTATGGGTGCAAACAATTTCGTATTGTTCAAATAATAGTATAATTTATGGAGGGGAGCAATCCCCTCCTATTTTTTAAACTTTAAATTAAATCAAATGAAAAAAAAGAAAGAAATAAAGAACCGTGTGTATAGGTTAAGAAACGGTCACCAACCATTAAGCCACACGATTAATTCTAGAAACACAAGAAGAAAGCCGTTATTATATTTTGACGGTGAGCACAATAGACCTTTACGTTATGCATCCAATCAAAAGAGTCCTTTTGAAGATGAGCAAGACAAAAACGTAATATTAGACCCAGTTATTTTTGAAGATGGAATGTTAGTGGTTCCTAAAAACAACCCTGTATTACAGGAGTTTTTACATTACCACCCAGACAATGGTTCTGTTTTTGAAGAAATAGATAAAGAAGCAGATGCTCAAAGGGAAGTAGATTATTTAGAGGTTGAGGCAAAAGCATTTAAAATAGCTGCTGAATTAACTATAGATCAAATGGAGACTTTAGGAAGAGTGTTCTTGGAGTTAAGAGTAGATAATATGACTACATCTGAATTAAAAAGAGATGTTATTTTGTTTGCTAAGAACTATCCGGAAGATTTTCTAGATGCCATTGATGATCCAATGTTAGAGCTACAAGATACTGTAGTTAAGATATTTGAAAAAGGATTGTTAGGACTAAGAAACAATGGTAAGGATGTTTATTATAATCTTAAGACTAAAAAGACTAAAATGTTAACTATTCCATTTGGAGATGAACACATACAAACAGTGGCATCATATTTCCAGAAGGATGAAGGACTTGACATATACAAAGCCTTCCAAGAGATGTTAGAAAAATAGGCTATCTTTGTAAGATTATTAACCACTTAATTTTTTAAACAATGCAAAAGTTTTTAAGTATACCAGTTACAAGCGAGCAAAAACAATTAGTCTCAGCTAACGACATTAAATTAATCGAAGTAGGAGATGGCTCAGGATCAAATCCAACTACAACAACTACTTTATTTTACGGAGGAGGAAAAAAAGTAACTCTAACTCACGGTCCAGTAGCTTCTGGAAGTGAAGATATGAGAGATGCTATTCAGAATGGTGTTGTTCAAGTATTAAAACAACAATGGACTGAAGTTATTTTAGAAATGGGTTCTTTACCAAAAGCGGTAAGTGCAATCGTAATAGCTTAAGATATGGAGAAGTTTTTAAACATACCCGTATACCCTCTAGTAACCAATGGAGGTCCTTTAGATTCAGTTACTCCTACAGGCGGTGCTGAATTTGAAGTTACTTCAGGAACATTTATAGCAGACGTTTCTATAGGTGACATTGTTCATAACGCAACTGATAATGAATACTATTTAGTAGCTGCCATAGCTAGTAATACTCAGTTAGATTTAACACCCTTAGAAGGTGCGGCAGCTAGTATACCAGCTACTAAGGAGGTTTTCATTCATTCAGGAACCGTTAACAATAGCCAATTGGTTTCTGGGTCAGGAGTTTTATTAGTAGAGCAAGCTACCACTAGCACTGTCACTATTACCTATGACGCAGCAGCAGCAGTTGATGTTATTACTTTAACACACACTCCAGTTGCTTCAGGAAGTGAAGCAGTTAGAGATTTGATTGAAGAATCAATAGTTAAAGGCTACTCTTCTAGTTGGACAGATGTTTCTCACGATGTATCTACTTTGCCTAACAACGTAATAGGAATATCTATAGGATAACATTTTACCTAATATACTATACAAGAGCTTCTATTACTAGAGGCTCTTTTTTTTTGCTTATCTTTGTATCAAAAGATTTTAGATGATAAATTCTGTTAGAAATACTGTTCTTTCTATACTGAATAAAAATAATTACGGATACATCTCTCCAGCTGACTTTAACCTTTTCGCAAAACAAGCGCAGCTAGATATATTTGAAGATTACTTTTACCAGTATAATACTCAAATAAATAAAGAGAACAATAGATTAGGTAGACTATCTGGCACAGGGTATGCAGACATTAAAAAAGGACTAGAAGAAGTATTAGACAGCTTTTCAGTAACTGCATTTTTAACTAGAGTAAACGCCAACAATTATTCCTTACCTTTAGATTATTACTTAATTGACAAAGTATTTTATTATCCAACTCAGTTAACCTCAGGAACTACAAACGGAACCACTGCTAACAAACTAGATGATTCTACTGCTACTTTTACAGGTGTAGTAAACATAGGCGACATAGTGGTTAACACTACTGATTCTACTTCTGCTTATGTCACTGTAGTTACTAACACATCTCTTACTTTGAGTGCCGACATATTTGTAACAGCTGAAAATTATGCTGTATATAGCAATACCAATATCACGGAAGTTGAAAGAGTAAGTCAAAGTAAAATATTTTATTTAACCAACTCTAACTTAACAGCACCTAACACGCAGTATCCTGCTTATGTATTAGGGGGAGCTACAAGCACTACTTTAGGAAACAACATCACAGTTTATCCATCTACAATTAGTGGTGTAGCTGACGTTCAAACACAATACGTGAGATATCCTCAAGACCCTAAGTGGACTTTCCAAACTTTAACAGGAGGACAACCACTATTTGACCAATCTCAAGCAGATTTCCAAGACTTTGAATTACCTTTATCTGATGAAACAGATTTAGTTATTAATATCTTAAAGTATGCTGGATTGTCAATTAGAGAAGCTGAAGTTGTTCAAGCAGCAACCACACAAGAGAATCTAGAAACAATACAAGAAAATAGCTAATGGCATATATATCACAGTATCAATATTATGAAAACGGGGGGAACACTCCATCAAATGCTAACTGGGGTTCTTATCAGTATGTTTCTTTACAAGACATTGTAAACAACTATATGTTAATGTATGTTGGTAATAACCAACTTATTAATAATGTAGACAGGTATCAAGTTTTGTTTCACGCTAAAAGAGCAATACAGGAACTTAATTATGATGCATTTAAAGAAATTAAAATACTACAACTAAACGTTGGTTCTAATTTAAGATACATACTACCTTCTGATTTTGTTAACTGGGTTAGAATATCTATATATCATAACGGAACTTTGTTTCCTTTAAGTGAAAATATTCAAACCAACTATGCTTCTGCTTACTTGCAAGACAATAATAGCAACTTATTGTTTGATTCAAATGGGAATATACTAAGTCCTGAGAACTCTAAGATTACACAAGACAGAATATCTGGACTTACCAGAAGCCAATACTTAAACGAGACTAGCCCTTATTATGGTTACTATGGTTTTTGTTTAGAGGGATGTTGGTATTTTAACTTTTCTATTGGTGGTGCTTACGGATTAAATACAGAAACAGCAAATGCTTTACCTACTTTTAAAATAGATAAAAAAAGTGGCGTAATTAATTTTAGTTCTGGAGCTGGTAATAAGTCAGTTGTGTTAGAATATGTTTCTGACGGTATGGAAAATGGAGATGATTCATTAGTTACTGTAAACAAAATGTTTGAAGAGTTCTTGTATTCTTATATAACTTACTCTATATTAAACACAAAATTAAACGAACCAGAGTATATTGTTAATAGATACAGAAAAAGCAAATCAGCATTACTTAGAAATGCCAAGATAAGAATGAGTAACATTCACCCAGGAAGACTACTTATGAATTTAAGAGGTCAAGATAAGATTATAAAGTAATATGCAATTAAATAGTTTTTTCTTCAAAGGCATAATGAATAAGTCTAGTGACGAAAGGATACTACCTCCTGGAGAATATGTAGACGCATTAAACGCCAGGCTTGGATCAACAGAAGATTCTGAAATAGGAAGTGTAGAAAATACTAAAGGCAATACAAAAATAACCAATATTACTAATCAAGGAGTGGCATTAAGTGCTAATGCTATTTGTATTGGTTCATACGCAGACGAAAGTGATGAAACTATTTATTGGTTTGTAACTGACCCTTCAGTAGTTGACTTAATTATTTCTTTTAATGTAAAGACATCTGTTACTATATACCACATTATATCTACTAGCATATTAAACTTTAACCCAAGCAATTTAATAACAGGGGTTGAGCTAATAGATAGGTTTTTAATATTTACAGATAATTTAAATCCACCTAGAAAAATAAATGTAGATAGGTCTTATGCTTTTCCTGTTGGTGGTGTGGACCAAATAACAGAAGATGAAATAAATCTTATAGTTAAGCCACCTATTAGCCCACCTACTTTTACTTTGTCTAGTGCTGATAATGACGACCAAAGTTTTTTTACAGACAAGTTTATTTCTTTTGCTTATAGATTCAAGTATGAAGATGGAGAGTACTCTGCGCTATCCCCATTTAGCCTTCCTGCTTTTGAGCCTGAAAACCCTGATTTAGTTGAGGTCGATTTTAACACTATTAAGAATGAATCAATGGTTAATGCATACAATGCAGCAACTGTGTTTTTTAATACGGGCTCTAATTTAGTCAAAGAAATAGAAGTTTGTTACAAAGAAAGTTCAAGCACTGTTATTAAAGTAATTGACAAGTACAGTAAGTCTGACTTAGGTTGGGCTGACAATTCAACACAATCTATATTTTTCAGAAACAAAGAAGTATTTAGAGTATTATCTGCTAATGAAAGCTTAAGGCTGTATGACAATGTTCCGCTAAAAGCAAAAGCCTTAACTAGCTCTGGAAACAGGTTAATGTTTGGTAATTATGTAGATGGATACGATATGAAGTCTGCTGACGGAAATGATGTTAAACTAAATTATGTTACAAGTTTAGCAGGAGCTCAAAGTAACATTGAACCCATTACTGGAGTGTTTGTCTCTTCTGACTACCAAGTATTAAATGGGAGCTCTACCCCAAGCACAGTGAGTGTAGATAATTCAAAAGCATTATTTGATTTTAGAGACGCTTTTGGAAATCCTGTGAACTTTAATCAAGGAACTTTTGTTTCTTTTAATGCTACTTTAAAAAGCTACGCAACTGGTGGTAATATATATAACCAAAATGCTTCTGTTTTAAACCTAACTAGGCCAACAGGAGGTTTTACTTTAACTATAAGTTCTAATGTTCAACTAACTAATACTTATCCAGATGTAGCATCCTTTGTTGGTAGCACAGATTTTAAAAACTTAATAGGAACAGGGTTAGCCACAGCAACACCTGTATACAAACCATTTAGTGATGCATCGACAGGGTCAACAGCAACAGACTTTATTAATAATAGCGTAATAATTAGCCCCGCTACTAATAGTGTAAGTAGTAGTGCAGCAACTCCTGTAAATTCAGCTGTTCCAAATGCTGCTGTTGCAGCATCAACACCTGCATCTCCGGCTTACCCAACAGGACAAACAGGATTGTTAGAAACTTTTGATATTGCTACACCAACTCAAGTTACTATACAATCTTTAATGATGGTATACGAAACAGGGTCCACAAAATCATTTGAAGGTTTAGAATTTATAAGCTCTTCTTTTGAGTTTGACATTAGCAGAGGTAAAGAAACTTTGCATAGTAATAGAGATTATGACTTAGCTATGGTTTATATGGATGACTACGCTAGGTCAAGCACTGCTTTAGTAAGTTTAGACAGTAGCATTAATGTACCACCCTCTAATTCAACAATAATTAACAGAGCTCAAGTAAACATACCAGTTAGTCAAAAAGCTCCTTCTTGGGCTAAATATTATAAGTTTGCAATCAAACCCTCTAAATTAAATTACGATACTATATTTATTATTAGAGCTGAACCAGACCAAGATGACACAACTCAGTTTTGGTGTTTACTTGAAGGGGAAACCGCTCAAAAAATTACTGATGGAGAAACGTATACTGTAAAAAGAGACATTAATGGAATTGTAGGTACTTATGTAGAAGCTACTTGTTTAGCTAAAAGCACATCTCCAAATATAAACACTTCCAGTACAACTTACCCAGGGCCTGGGGTATATGCTAAGTTTTCTCCTGGTGGCAATTATAGATTAGACGCAGGTAATATTATTACTACAGAAAAAGCACAAGCTTCAGAAAAAAATACTATTGCATTCGGAAAAGGAATTCAAACAGTTATTAGTGGGGTGTCTGGTAAATTTACCGGTACTTCTATTCCAGAAGGGTCTAACATCACGATTAAAATAACTTGTGAGCGTGAACAACCAGAGCCTTTTTTTACAAGAACAAGTGAAATGTTTTTCAAATATAGTAAGCTAGACATTACTAGAACCGCTAATAAAACTTATCAAACATATCCTACATTTGCTCAGAATTTAGAAGATATGATTGATAGTCAATTTGTAAATGATCAAAAGTTTTTTCCTGGCACAAGCGTTAATTATTCTGGAAACAACGGAATTTCTTATAAATTTCAATTAAACAATACGCTTATAGTTAATGATGCTAATCCTGCTGTTCCAACTGAAGGTTTTATTACAACATCAAACGCTATTCATTCTGTAAGTTTTAACGTAAGTGGAGGAAACGCTATTGGATTTCAAAGTTCTTTTCCAACTATTATACAATGGCAAAATAATGGAACTTCAAAAATAAGCGCTAAAGTTGTTTTAAGTAATATTCCTGATGGGTTGGTGGTGTTTGAGACAGATGGTGAAGATACACCAGATGAATTTTACTATGAAGGAAATGAAGTATTTGACATTAATGGAGACTTGCACGATGGTAATTTACAGAACCAAAACAACTGGGCTTTTTATGACAATGCCCAAAACAACACTTATAGAACCTCTCAAGGATTACCCGCTTCTCAGTCTTATGGTGGAAACCTAGCACTCACTAGTACAGGAGGAACAGGCTTAACTACCGCTCCCTTTTCCGTAGGTGACATAGTGAATGTGCAACAAACTAATTTATCTCCAACCAATCCACAATACAACGGACAACACACAGTATTAGAAAAACCAGACGCAAATACCATAGTGTTAGATGTGGCGTTTGGGGCATCTACTCCTGTCGAGGGTGGAACTGTTAATGCAGATGCAATTGTGCTTACTAACTTTTTTAACTCTTATTGTTGGAGTAATGGTATGGAAAGTTGTAGGATTCAAGACTCATTCAAAGAAGATGCTCTCAATATTGGTGAAAGAGTATTTACTTTATCAGAGGGTGAGTTTAGGCAGAAAAGAAGAAATGCTTCTATCACTTATAGTGGTATATACAACGATGAAACTAAGCTAAACAGAACTAATGAATTTAATTTAGGTATTCTAAACTTTAAGGATTTAAACGAAGACTTTGGTAATATAGAATTACTTAAGGCAAGGCAGAATGATTTATTAGTATTGCAAGAAGATAAGATATCTTACGTATTAGTTAATAAAAATGTACTTACTTCAGCTGACGGTTTGTCCAATGTCACATCAACACCTACTATTTTAGGTAATCAAGTAGCTCGTTTAGAAGAATATGGTATTAGTCATAATCCAGAAAGCTATGCTGAGTTTGGATATGACAAGTATTTTACGGATTCAAAGCGTGGTGCTGTTATTAAATTAAGTGGTAGCTCTTATTCTAATGAATCACTAGAGGTTATATCACAAGCCGGAATGAGGTCTTACTTTAGAGACTTGTTTATAAATGACTTTAATACTCAAAAAATAGGGGGATATGATCCTTATATGAATGAGTATGTGTTAAGTAGTAATAACAGAACATTGCCAGTAGAACCTCAAACTGTAAACTGTGGGTCAGAGCTAGAGTTTAACAATCAAACCGTAAGCTTTACCTATACTGTTAAGTTAGGAGCTTCTATGGGAACTACTGATATTGATTACAATGCAACTAGTGGAAATATAAACATATCAGTTACTTACAATGGAGCTACTACTAGTTCGGGAAGTGTTACAGGAAGCGGAACTTTTCAATTTGACAAAAACATACCTTCTGTTGAAACTGCTGTTATTACAGTGGCTGTAGTGGGAGTGTCTGCAGATTATTCAATTACCGCTCAGTGCCCAACTACAGCTGTTATTAATGTATATCAAATATGTTTAAATAGTGAATTTACAGGATTAGCTCCAACCATACATAATCAATACGAATGGGTTTCTACCGGTTTAACCCCTTCTGTGTCTAGCCCATTAATTAACCAGCCTGTGACTTTTACAAACGTAGCAACAGGAACAGGAATTGGAACACAAAGAGTGGCTCAGTACCAGGTGTATGCTTCTCAAGTAGCTATTGGAACTACACCAACCACTACTGCAACAGTAAGTGTTAAGGTAGCAAAAACTGGTTCTGACTCATTTAATTTCAATACTAATAACGGAAATAGATTATTGTATTTATTAAGCAACACTACTTATGCAAATACACAGGCGGATATTAGCGCATTAATAGCTGCTGCTAGCGGAAATAATTTAATTACATATACTATGTCCAGGGGTGTTTTTGAGGGTTCCTTTAATTACGCTAATCCCGACTCAACCCCAACCAACTACACTAACTTGTATTTAATATATGACTACAGAAGTTCAACTCAAGTTAATTTGTCTTTTGGAGCAACAGAAAGTATAGTTTGCGGAGGTACTGGAACACTAGGACCATACTTCTTAGATGCGGCAGTTCCTTCTGAAGCAACAGCTATTTATAATGACGCCGCGATGACAGTTCCAGCTGCTGCAGGATATTATTTATATGTAAATCCAAATCCAACAGTAGTTGATACCTATTGGTTAAGACAAGATGCAAATGGTGTGATTGTTCAAGTAAGTTTATGTTCAAGTTAAATTATGGCAGAAATAACATTATCATATAGCCCAGCAGTAAAAGGATGGCCTTCCTTTTATTCATTTATACCAGAGTATACTCAAGGTATGAACAATTATTTATATACATTTAATAATGGTCAATTGTATAGGCATAATACTAATACTTTAAGAAACAACTTTTATGGGGTTCAAGATAACACCACTATTAAAAGTGTATTTAATAAAGGTCCATTGGAAAACAAATTATTTAAAACACTTATTTTAGAATCCGATGCTGCTTGGTCAGCTACTTTAGCAACTGACTTACCTCAAGTAGGTAGTATTGCAGATACTTATTTTGAAAAGAAAGAAGGAAATTATTTTGCTTTTATCAGGTTTCTAGAAACAGATATCAATTTATTAATGAGATATGCTAATGGTATAGCAAACGTAACTACTGTTGATGCTACCACCCCCGCAGCAACTACACTGACTTTTGCTAGTTCGGTAAATATAGGTAGTATTATTAGTATAGGAGATATGGTTTATTATGGGTCAACACCTTCCCTAGGAGGTGTAGTAACGGCATTAAATGGTCAAGTTGTTACTATAGACACAACTATTACAGGCGCAAGTGCTCCTAGTAATGGAGACTTTATACTATATGTTAAGAACACAGTAGCAGAATCTCACGGTGTAATGGGACATTACTGTGAGTATGAACTAACTAATACTTCAACTTCTAAAGTAGAATTATTCTCCGTTGGTTCAGAATCAATGAAAAGTTTCCCGTAATTTAGTATATTTGCATATGGATCCAGCTACAATGTTAATTATAAGCGGAATCACTAAAGGGGCAAGTGCTCTTTTTAGTCTAGGTCAAGCATCTAGAGCTAAAAGTGATTTGAAAACCGCTACAGATCAAGCTCAAAAATATATAGACAAAGCATATCAAAGCGCAGACGTAAACACTCAAAGAATGAGGTCTATTGATACTAGCTTGTATGATACTGCTAGTGAACAAATAAGCCAAGACTTATCTACTGTATTAGATGTCACTGCGGGTGAAGACCCAAGATTAGCTGCAGCTCAAGGAAGTAGACTAGCACAACAGTCTGCGAAACAAAGACAAGCTTTGGAGATGCAGAAAAGAAAAGATATTCAAAACTTAGAAAAAGATATTGCAGAAGGTGAACAAGCTAGACTAACTAGAATAGCTAATTTAGATGTTGCTCAAGCAGAAGGGTTTCAGCAACAAGCTGCTGAAGCACAACAAAGAATGACTCAAGGAAGGCAACAAGCTTTACAAGCTCCAGCATCTTTAGTAGGGGATTACACAGGTATGGTAGCTGCAGGTGTTTCTCCAATGCAGATTCAAAAAGGGTTTGAAGGGATGTTCGCTGGTAGGCAACAATCTCCTGTTAGTAATGTTGTTACACCTGGTATAACAGGGCCAGCTGTTAGAACTACTACAGGTGGTTCAGGGATGGGATCTATGTCGGGGGTAAACCCATACCTATCTAATGAAGAATTAGACAACCTAATCAGGGGGGTTTACTTTTAATTATTAATAATGGCAGCACCAGGACTAGGTTACGTAAAGAGAGATGTTGAAAAGACTACCGTTGATTGGGGAGCAGTTAGTGGTGGCTTAACCACAGCACTAGGTGGGGCATTCGCTGCAGGTGAAAAACAAAAAGCAGGAGTAGCTATCGCTGACCAAACTATGGCGGGGGAGATTCAAAAACTTCCAAAAGGAGTTACTCCAGACCAAAGTAAATATTTTTCATCCGCTATTCAAAATATTGGTGATGCCAATCAAACTATTAAAGAGCAATATGATAATGGTGAGATTAGCGCTACTCAATATAAAATTGCAGTAAACTCTTTAAATACCCAATACCAGATATTTAAAAACAATGCTGTTAATTACCAATCTTCTTATCAAGATTTTATAAAAAAAGTAACTGATGGAAAAAGTGGAGCAACTACACAATTGGTAGCTACTTGGGTAGATCAAATGGGGGGTTTGAATAAGTCAGTTGGATGGAATCCTGAAACTCAAATTCTTGAATCTAGTTATGTGACTAATGGCCAAATAATAAAAAGCCCTGTTTCAAGCGATTTAAGCTTAATGAACTATTACAATACTGCTTTTGACAATGACTTGATTGTAAAAGGAAAACAAAGGTTTGGCCAAATGGTTTCTTCTACTGAAGGTATTGAAGGTGATTTAACATATAGTAAAGGTTATAGAAAAAACAAAGCTTTTCAAGAATCTTTAACAGATTATGCTAGAGCAAGTGTTGCTGCTGATAAAACAGGAATAGACGCTGCTGAATATTTAGCTGCTGAAAAAGGATATGAATTAGTTTCAGGAGTGCCTCAAAGCGCTAATGAAATACAGGTAATAAACAACACAAATGGCATACCGGAAGTGGTAGACGTTGACAAGTATAAAAAATTAGCTGTTGATGGATTTAAAGAAAGCATTTTAGTTTCTTTAGACAATACCTATAAACAAAAAGAAGGAGCTGCTCAGTTTGAAACAGACTTTACAACTAACAAAAACATTGTTATGGGTCTAGTAGGTAAAGTTAATAGCGTAAATGAATACGTGAACCATTTAGACCAATTTAAAGCTGACACTTATGTTACTAGAGATGAGGCTTCTAAGTCTAGTGAAACAGTTACTATTAATGTCCCTGACCCTAATAAGCCAGGTAAATTTAAAGAAAAAACAACAACAATTGCTGAGTATGTAAAAAACAGGCCTGAAGCAACCTTCTTTGAAAAAGATGCGTCAGGAAACTTGACTCCAGTTGTGTTAAACACTCTTGAAGACTTCTTTAGTTATGCTAATGAAGCGGCTGGGTTAAGTCCTGAAAAAATATCTGCTTTTAAGAAAAGAGAAAAAGGTAAAAAATACTTTATCGAAAACGGAGAAGTAAAGTTTGATACTCCTGCAACCATAGCAGAAAAAAGAAGAAAAGGTATTGCTTTACCTAACTATATTGAGGGAAATATTATTTCAAACGCAAGTCAACAACCCAACACTATACAAACACCTATATCAACAGTCAGTTCTAGTGCTAGCAATAATAATGTTTTTAGACCAATGACTAGTGCAGAACAAAAAACAGCTAAAAGAACCCCTATAAGTCGTAATTAATGGATGAATCAAAAGCAATAGAGTTATTTGAATTCTTTAACAAAGAAGGATACGATTTAGGAGATCAAGAAAACTTTTTAACTTCTTTTGAAGATGAAGAGAAAAGAAAAGAGTTATATCAGTTTTTTAATAAAGAAGGATACGATGTTGGTAGTGAAGAAGATTTTATAATAAAAAAAAAAGAGTTAGATTTTCCTGTTCAGGAGGAAGTTACGGAATCTATTACAGAGGCAGAAACGCCAGCTACTTCATTGGACTCCTCAGAAGAGGTAGTTGAATCATTCGACCCTGAAGTATTTCGAGAAATGACTACCGAAGAAAAGGTAGCTACTAGACAAGGAACTCCATATGATGATACAGAAGAAAAAAATACCTTAATAGAAAGAGCGTTAGGTAAAAATGCAGTTACTGACCTTCTAGGAGATATATATAGAGCAGGAGCGACAGGACTCCAACAAGGTCAATCTGTGGATGAAGCTCTTGAGGTTATAGGTAAAGGGTCTAATGTGTCAGACCAAGACATTGAAGAATATCTTGCAGCAGTTCAAGAAACAGGACCATATACTGAGTCTGATGAAATGAAAGATTTTTACAAGACTTATAATGAAGAAGGTCAAGGTGTTTTTGGGGTTTTAAAAGGTCTTTTTTATAATCCAGGCATACTTACAGAAGTTTTGGTATCGTCAACTGCGTCTATGCTTAATCCAGCTACTATTGCTGCAGGGTTAGCCGGGATGGAGGTGGGGGCGGCAACAGGGGCAGCTATTGGGGCTATTGGTGGTCCACTTGCTGGTGTTACTGCAACAGGAGGTGCATTAGCTGGTTTTTTTGGTGGCGCAACTACCGCCTTAGAGACTGCAATGACATTTAATGAATTACTTAGAGAGGAATTAGGTGACAAAGAATTTAATAAAGAAAACGTAAGAGCTATATTAAGCGACCCTGAGAAATTAAGTAGCCTCAGATTTAGAGCAGTAGGCAGAGGAGCTACTATTGGTACTATTGACGCTATAACTGCAGGTGTGGCTGGCAAGGTGACTGGAGGGTTAATAAAAAAAGGCGTTAAAAAAGCAATAGCAGGTGGAGCTGGTGGTGCCATAGAAATGGTTGGTGGTAGTTTAGGTGAGGTTGGTGGTAAAGCTGTAGCTGGTCAAGAAATGGATGTAGCTGACATATTTTTAGAAGGCGCAGCAGGATTAGGTTCTGCTCCATTAACAGTAGGAGCTAAACTTTTTTCTAGAAATAAACCAACTTACAAGTTAAATGGTGAAAATGTCACCAAAGAATTTATGTTAGGTTTTGTTAATCAATTGTCTGATGAAAACATAAGTAGTGGAAGTGCTAAAATAGAAATAAATAACGATCCTGAAGTAAAAGGAATGTTAGAAAGTAGACTTGAAGAATATAGCCTAAATAAAGATATTCCTGCTAATATTGCTAATCCTGAAACAAGGACTAAGTTAGTTGAGTTAGAAAAAGAAAGAAAAAGTTTAGAGAACAATACAACTCAATCTGCAAAGAATAGAGTAATAGAAATAGATAACCAAATTAAAAACTTACAACAAGATGCCATTCAAGAGCAAGAAACAGGAGATATACTTGATGCTGAACCAACCGAAAGTGTACAAGAAGTGGAAGAAGAAGTACGGGAGCCTTCTATCGAAACGGAAGAAGAAGCAGTAATAAAAGACTCTCAAATTCCAACAAGTAAAGAGATATATACCATCGAAACAGAAGAAGGAGAGGGAGTTAGAACCGTAGAGATAACTATTAATAAAGATGGAAGTAGAAGTGTAGTTCAAAAAGTAGATGGCAATGTAGCTTCATCTGATAACATACCCCCGGCCAACACTTTAAACAACAATGAATATGTAGAAGGTTCGTTTGGATCTATAGTTGGAGAGCCTCAAATATTAGCAATGGAAGAGGTTATGAATCCTAAAATGAAGGATAAATTAACTACCAAGCAAAAACAAGAACTAGGTATAGCTGAAGAAGTTAAGGTTTATGACAATATAAACGATGACTTAGAAGTGTTTGGGGAGTTTACTAAAAATGTAGAGTCAGGAAGAGATTTTGGAAATTTACCAGGTGAAGTTCAGAACATTATTGACCTAGGTCAAAGATTAGACGAGCAAGGGGTTACTGTTGAAGTTACTAGAGATTTAGGTATTGTTGATGGAAGACAAATACTAGAAATTACAGCAAGTAATGGAGAAAAGTTTTTAATGTATAAGTCTAAAGGAACTGGAACAGGTCCAGCTTCTAAAGGTAAATGGGTTCCACTTCCAGGTTTTGCTAAAGATGGATATTTTATTAAAGGTGCTTTCAATCCTGAAACAGGAAAAACATTTATACCAACTGGACCATTAAGCGAGGCAAACAATCCTAAGTTTAACAAGTATGGTAGTGAAACTTTTAAAAAGTTAGCAGAACAATTAGAGAGCGAAACTACTGTTGAAGAAACTCCTGAAGTGGTTAAAGAAGAAACCGTAAAAAGTGAGACTACAGAAAAAATACCAGAAAAAGAGAAGAAACAGTATTTTGTTCCTGGTAAAAATAAAATATTTAATTTCTTAGAGCGTGCAACAAGGTCTCTTTTTACTAAAAAGAAATTCTTATCTAAAGCAGCTTATGATAAAGTTGAAAATAGAGAGTCTCAAATTGCAGGTGACATTGATGAGATGAACAACATTAATAAAGATTATGAAAAAAAATTAAAGAAAATAAAAGATCCAGAACAAAGAAAAAAAATTGAAGAACAGTTAGATAGGTTGTTTAGAGGGGAGGAGGTTGACTCAAAAGTAGATATTCCTCAAGAATTAAAAGATTCTTTAAAAGAAATGAGAGCTTTAATTAAAAGGTTGTCTCAGAAATTACTAAACGATCCGTACTTTACTAAGGGTAAACCAGGGATGAGAGCTGAAATACAAGATAATTTGGAAACTTACTTAACTAGAGCTTATAAAATATATGATTCTAAAAACTGGAAAGAGTCTGTGATGAGAGGGGATCAAGAACAAGTTTTAAATGATGCAAAAAATTATTTAAGAGAGCAAGAAAAAAGATTAAATCCTGAAGCGACTGACGAAAGAATAGAAGAATTAGTTGATCTTAGAGTAGAAGACATACTAGAAGGAAAAGAAAATGAGAACTGGTTGTTTACTAGCTCAGACGTAACAGGTCAAAAATCATCACAATTAAAAAAGAGAAATAAGTTTTTAAACAGTAATGATGTAGGGGCTGAAAAGATAAGAGCTTTAATGGGTGAATACACCGATGTAGCTTCCAATTTTGTAAAATCAATTACTAAACTAGCTTCTCTATCAAATACAGCTGAAATGCTCACAAATTTAAGAGAGTTAGGTTTAAAAGAAGGATGGTTAAGCACTGAAAGAACTAAAGAGTTTAGTGATATTATAACCAATAAACCTAAATTAGATAAAAAAGGGAAGCCAAAAACTACTGTAAGTGAAAAGTTTAAACCATTAGAGGGGCTTTACTCAACACCTGAAATAGCTGCTCAGTTTAATAATATGCAGCAAAACAAAACAATGACTTTTGGTGTAGATGCCATAGATAATTTTATTTTAGAACCTTATTTTAAGTTGGTTGCAGCTAATAAGTACGGAAAAACAATATTGTCTCCTCAAACTCACGCTATTAATTTTTTAAGCAATATGGGGTTTGCTTTTGTTAATGGGCACGGAAATATTAAATCTTTTAAAGAAGCTTATAATGCTTTTCATAAAGAATTTAATAGAGATCAATACAATAAGTATATTAGACTAGGGATAATCGATAATAATGTTCAATTAAAAGAGATTAAAGCTCTTTTTAAAGATGCTGATTTAGAAAATGGAATTATAAATATAATTGATAAAAAAAGCTCAAATATTACAAATAAAATAAAACAAATATCAAAAAAAGGTTTAACACGTTTTGAAAAGGCTTATGGAGCTGAAGATAATTTCTGGAAAATATTTGGTTTTGAAAATGAATTAAAAAGATATGCAGATTCTGAATATGGAAAAAAACCAAGTGAACTTAATGAAACAGAACTAGCTGAAGTAGAGAAGATAGCAGCTGAAAATGTTAAAAATATATACCCTAATTATGACAGGGTTTCGGATATAGTTCAAAAATTTAGAATAGTACCAGCGGCAGGTTCTTTTATTTCATTTACATACGAGTCTTATAGAACTGCATACAACACTATAAAGCTTGGAATAAAAGAGATGAAATCTCCTAATAAAAACCTACAAAAAGCTGGAAGAAAAAGATTAATGGGGGCAGTTACATATTTGTCAGCAAGAAATGCATTGTTGTACGCAAGCACTAAAGGAGCAGGTTTAGCAGCAACAGGAATAATTCTTGGAACACTAAGTAGTGACGATGAAAAAGATAAAACATCATTAGCAAAAAGATACTTATATGATTTTCAAAAATCATCTTCTATTGCTCCACAAAAAGTAGGCGATGGTGTTTTTGAATATGTTGATGTAAGCGCCTCTGACCCTCACGGTGCTATAGATAAAATAATTAACCGTATATCAGAAAGCGAAAACCTAGAAGATGCTGCAATAAATTCATTTTCTCAAGCAATTTTAGAACCTTTTTTAGGTGGAGAAATGACAGCAAACTTAATATCTGCTGTAAGTAAAGGTGAAAAACTAACTGGAGCTCCTATTTATGAAAAAGCAGATCAACCGGAAGATAAGTTATATAAAACAATGGAATATGTTCTTTTACAACTTCAGCCTGGGCTTTCTAAACAAGCCTATAAACTATATGAAGCTGAAGATAAGTTAAAGACAGGAAGAGAAATGATAACTGGATTAAAAACATATAAATTAGATATTAAAGATCAGTTCAAGTATAAAGTAAGTGATTTTCAATATAAAGAAGAAAGCTTAAGAAATATTAAGAGAGCTTATAAAAAAAAGATAGAAGGTAAAACACCACAAGAAATAGAAAAAATATATAAAGACTTTAAAAAAGATTATGATGAATCTATTAAAAGTTTTTATTTAGACTATAAAGCTGCAAGAGATGTTTTTGGGGTTAGCGCTGACGATTTATATGAGATAATGAAAGGAAAAAGGTTAAGCAAATCTTTAATAAATCAGATAGAAGAAAATGACTTACCTACACTATCTAAAGACCCTGAAGAGGAAATAACTACAACAAAAATAAAAGGATCTATAAAAGCTAGATAATTATTACTATATTGAAGGATGAAGATTTGCAACATATGCAATCAAGAACATCCTGAATCAGACTTTCCTACTGCCGGAGTAAAAAACGGTAAGAGATACTCAAGACTACAATGTACTCAATGCTACGGTAAGAAGAAAAGACATCGTAGGTATGTAAACCAAAAGTGGCTTAAGGATTTAAAAGAAACAATGGCCTGTGAGTCCTGCGGATACTCTAAAGAAACCCATCCTGGGTTCTGCACTCAAGCTCTTGAGTTTCATCACCACGAGGACAATAAAAAGTTTGAAGTAAGTAATGGAGTATACAGAGGAATGGCAATTAAAAAACTTCAAGAAGAAATAGATAAATGTAAAGTACTCTGTTCAAGATGTCACGTAGAGGAACATTATCCTTCTTGATCTACCAACTCATCTAAAATTTTAATTAGATTTTTGCAAGATTTATTTAGTTCCTCTTGCTTTTTATCCATTAAACTTTCATAAATGTCATCAGTAGTATCGTTGATCATCTTAGTTATAAAGTTAACGTATGTGACGTGATGTTTCATTGTTTTAAATCTTCTGAGTATAAAAACTCATCTCCTAATTTTTTATCTATTGTTTTAATTGTTCTGTATATTTCAATACTTCTTCTCTTTACTTCGTCTTTTTCTAACCTTGTAGAATCAATTCCTAAATGAGCATACAAACTGCAATCAATCTCTAATAGCTTATCTATTTTATCCTTATCGGTCCAAGTCTTGAACTCTAATATTTTTTCTATATCTTCAAATTTATATCTCATTGTAAATTTTTAATTCTGGAGCACTCAATCCATCTACACTATATGATGGCATAGAACCGTAATCCATTTCGTTATTATAATAAGGCTCGTTCTTGTATCCTAGTTTTACTTTTTCAATTGAAGAATCCTTAATGTAGTGGTTAAAATTTCTTCTTAAGAATGCAACAGTTAAGCCATACCTGTCTGCTATTCTTTGTAATTTTTCTCCTTTTACTAGTCTAAATAATATGTTTTTTCTATTCTTTTCTGTAAGAAGGTATTTGAATTTGTAATCAAGATTCATTTAAATTTAAGTTTAAGTTTATTAAGTCTAAGTATTCATCACTATCTATTTCTCTAACATCAGTAAATGAATATAGGTTTTTAGTTAACCTAACACAGTCAACAGAAAAAAAAGTAGCTTCTGGCTTGTGTATTACCCCACCATAAGTAGTACTTCTTTTGGGTTTTAAATTGTCTAGTTTTTTATTAATAAGTTTTGCAATAGCCATTGATTGAACCATAGAGAAAGACTGTTGAAGCTTATCAATAAACCCTTCGTCCACATCAAATATCCTATCCTCTATATACTTCTGTCTCAAATCCGTGCTCATTTAACTCTTTTAATCTATACTCTTGTAGCTTAGACAATTTTCCTTTTTCTGTTTTAATCTCTGAAAATAAAACAGAGTCTTTTTTTATTGCAACCAAGTCAGGTATGCCATTTTTATTGGTTTTAATTAGTTTTATGACATAATATCCTTCAGCTTCTAGCTGTTTTATTCTCTTCGCTTGTATTGCGCTTTCTCTCATTATATATCATTCTAATTTTTGATCCTAAACTACAATCATTTGGGGTGTTTTTAACCAATACTTTGATCTGTTTGTTTAGTTTCATTTTCATAAATTTAATGAATTATATTTATGTAGCTCATAAAAATACTTAGTAATTTTTTTGTTATTTTCAAACTCTGTCCTATAAGGAGCAAACTTTGGAACAATATCAGAGGTAATAATCTCTTCCTTTAATTCCTTTAGATCATACATATATATTCCAGAAGAGTCTTTTACTAAGTAAAAAGGTTTTTTATCTAATGCCTCGCCAATCATTAATAAATTATAAAACTTATCCACTTGTATATAGTGGGTATCATAAACAACATCCCTAACTTTAATTTCTATGATAGAGACGTTGTTGTAAGCATCGTAAGCTTCATATTCATTTTCCGTGGGTTTTAAACCTCTATCGTATTTAAGGTTCAAATCTTTAATTAACTGAAGCTCTTTCTTTTTCATTTCCACTGGTTTCTACCAACTAACATTCCAATTATACCATAGTTAGCTATATCAATAAACGTATCTTCTTGACCTTCACCAGGAACATAATTCTTGCCATTCTTAATTAAGTTCTTTAATCTGCTTATTTTGTCAGTTAATCTAATCGATAAACCTGTCAAAGCAAACTTTTTGTCCTCTGGCTTCTTTAAATCACCGCCTAATGCAATGTTATTTAGTCCGTAATCCATTTGCTTTCTAGCAAATAATTTATACATTTCTTGCTGTATCTCCTTGAACTCCTTAGATAATTCAGGATATTGTTTTTCAAAAGTTTCTATTTCTGTCATTTTGTTTTGTTTTTATAGTTTAAATAAGCTCCTTCAGTATTAAATCCGCAGCCACATTTTTTGTGATTACCCTCAAAGTAATTAACATACTCTTCTCTTGGTATGCAGTACCAATTGTTATTATAAGGATTGAAATGATATATTAAGTTAAATTGCTGCATCCTTTTTGTAAATTTTCAATAGCCCATAATGGCTGTAGGTTAGTATAATGACATAACTTATATGTCTCTTCTTTTGTTTTAGCCAAAGCTAATGGTTTAATATGATCTATATGCCATTCTCCGTAATTATCCCAACTCATCCCTTCTCTAAACTGACCGCTAATATATTCTCTTACCTCACTATAGCCACAACCTAATATGTCTGTGGTTTTACCTGTTTTATTAATAATAGTCTTTCTTATTCTGCTTCTTAAATTTAGTTTCATCTTATATAAAGGATCATTATCTCTTCTATTTTTTTCCCTTTTATTTATATCACCTCTATGTTTCTTGGCGTATTCACAATTGTAAGTAGAAATATGCTCTTTATTATTAATTCTCCACTCTTTAATAGCTATAGCTTTAGCATCTCTATGCTTTTCCTTATTCCTTACGTAATGCATACGCAAGTATTCTTTCTGTTTTTCTTTGTCTTTATATGGCATCTTTTTTATTTAAATAACATATTTCTTCAAGGTCTAATCCGTTTTCATCTTGTAAAATGTCTGGATACATACCATTGCAATACCATTCATTTACTATATTCCAAACATCACTATCGCTTAGATTCTTTTCTTTTATAATACTCTTGTCGTTGTCTAACATCCAATGCCATTCTTTTTTAATCATATAAAATAGTCTCTTTTAAAATGTCTTAGTGTGTAATCTTTTTTGCTGTTTACAGCTTTGTATATCATTTTCTCAATACCTTTCTCAGAAAATATCCAATAGATATTATTATGCATTCTCTCTTTAGTAGTCATACGATCACGACTCTGCCAGTAACTTGTAGCACTAAAATCAATATTGTAATAAACTAAGAAGTCTGCTTTTCGTAATGATATTCCCTCTCTGCCACTAACAATCTGCAATGCAATGTTCTTATCTGTACTATCAAACTCTTCTAGTGTGGTACATAAATTGTCACCAAACACTTCCCTTAATGCTGTTAACTCAGCTTGAAACTTATAAAAGATTCCTATCTTCTGACCATCAAACTTTTCCTTAATAAACTTAGCCTTGCTTAAGTCAAGTACAATTCTGTTGCCACTCTCAAACTTTACCGTTCCACTACACATCTGATGCATTTTAGTCATTAATTTAACAGCAGTATCCCCAAGTATGTACTCACCATCTATCTCATAAACTAAATCCTTTCTAAGGACCTTAATCATATCACTAACCTTTTCACTTATAGGAACTAATAATACTTTTTCATTAATAACAGATTTAAACCCAGCCTCCTTTTGACTATACGAAATAGTATAAGGCTTCATTTCTTCTACAATCTCAGGAAGACCCTTGCTATAGTCATTTATATTATATCCATTGATCTTTTTCTGCACTACCCTTACATAATCACTAGCAAACTTATAAAAGCTTCTGTGTTTGCTAAAAGGATTTCCAGGTACACCATACACCTGGTGATACATTTGAGAAAAACTCTCTGGAGTAGGAGTCCCTGACATTAAAATGACATACGGCTGATGGTCTTGTATTAATTCTTTTACAGTCTTAGCTCTTTTACTAGGCTTTGGAAAGGCTCCCATTGAATGAGCTTCATCACAAATAATTACATCCCAACTCTTGTCACTTATCTTATGAATGCTTTCATAATTAATTACCTCTAAGTAAAATCCTGGGCCATATGTATGGTAATCAGATTCAATACTACTTATTGCTTTTTTCTTAGTAATAAACAATACATTTTCGATATTAAGCTTCTCACATATTCCTAAAGAAGTTAGGGTTTTGCCTGTTCTAACCTCCATAGATAAGTAAAGTAGCTTTTTATTTTTAAGCACTTTTAATCCTTTTTCAATTATATTTAACTGATAATCTCTAAATTTCATAGTAATTTTTGGATTTTAGAACATTTCTCATAATCTTCAATATCTGTAAAATATTCTAACATTAGCTCTATCATTTCTTTATCGTCAGGATAAACAGGATCGTGAGCAAATAGTATATCAACATTAACTACACCTAAGTCTTGTGCGTCTAACACATCTTCAATTCCCCAACCTTCAACCACCATTTTGTAAGTGTTGTTAAAAGCAATATGTAATCTTTCTGGATCTAACTCATTCATATCTCTAACTTTCCATTTGTTTCTAGCTCGTGCTTATTTCTGATTCTAATCCATTTTCCAATATGGTCTTTACCTTCATCAGGCTTTACGCCTGTTTTGAATACAGCATAAGAGTTAAGCCATTGGTAAAACTTAGTTCTTGAAACAGTCATCTTGGCTTTTGGAGCAAAGTCTGGATTGTCTGATATAAAATCAAGATACAAATCTTGCTTGTATATTTTAAATCCTTTTTCAAAATCTTCATTAGGAGTTTTTCCATCTAATAACCCAACCCACTCTATAAACTCGTGACAAGTCTCAGCAGATAACTGACGTATCTTAAGATTAACAAATGAACTCTTAACTAATCCCTTGTTCATATAATACTGTAAACAGTAAATCATATAATTATCAAAACTGCACCACTCGTCATCATTCCACTCACCAAACATCAACTTACCAAACTCATCGTAAGGAGTAAATGACTTGTTGTAGTATTGATTTAATTCTAGCTCCCACTTTCTTCTTTCAAACGAATTACCCTTTCCTTTTATAGCGTAGTTGGTTGTAATAGCAACCTTTGGTGACTTTTTAAAAGGAATCTTAATAGCATCCTTATTTTTCTTCTCTAAAGTCAATCCTTCTGTAATCACACTAAATAATCTTTCAAAGTCAAAGTGTTTTTTTACATCATCAAAACAAAGTATCTGAGTGTCAGCAGAAACCAATTGATAAGCAAAAGACTTTTGAAAATCAAAACCCTTTCCGTCTATAACTACTAACTTCTTCATATGTTGTAGGGCGTTCATAAATAAGCCTTTACCAGTTCCACCTTCAGGATTATCACTAATTACCTCATCGTTTAATATAACAGCAGGACAGTATGATAGATTCTTGTATCCGTGCATTAAATAACCTATTGTGCTTTCGGTAGAATCAATTCTCTTATCGTCTGTTGCACATATATTCGATATGAATTTCTTGTAATCACATTCAACAGATTCACACTCTGTAAAATCTCTATCTATAACGTGGTCCTTCCAAACATAACCACCTAAATCAATATAATCAATTGGAACTACCTCACTATTGGTTACTTTAACTGCACAATTCTTGTAATATATATAAGACTCGTTCTTAGTATCCTCAATAAAAAACACTTCAATGGAATCTAATAATGTTAAAAATTCTTCTCTAAAATATTTAGTCTGTTCAGCAAAGTAGTTGTATATCTCTATATCATCTAGGGTAAGCAAGTGGGTAAGTATAAAATCTTTGATTTGTTTTTCTGATGCGTGATCAATTAAATTGTTAGTGACCTTTACAAATACATAATTCTTACTTCCTTCAGGATTATATTTATAAAAACCATTGTCTTCTAAAAACATTTTAAACTTTACGTGAAATATTTTAATAACACCTTTCTTGCTTTTGGTCCAAAACTTATTATCAAAACTCTCTTCCTCAACTCTGTCAATTACACTATCCAAAACTTTTTCATCCACTTCGTCAAAGTATTTTTTTATATCTGTCTTTGACTTGCCTTTTAAAATATTAGACTTTATCTTATTTATCTTTTCAGAATCTTCATAAACCCTTGTTGCAAAGTTTGCGATGTTGGCATATGCCGAATCAATTGTCTTCTTTATTTCGTTTATACTAAAGTCCTGAGACTCAAATCCTTTAAGGACATATTCAGCAAGTGACTTCTCTATACCAAAGTCATTAAATGATGAAGCCAGTATAAAAGCATTGTGGTTTCTTTGGCCTTCATTCATCGGGTATTTTTTTTCCCACCACTTTACTAAAATATCCACAATCTTAGTTTGGTCTGTAATAGGAATTGTAATCTCCTTGTTCTCAACAATTGTTGGAGTATCAATAATTTTATCCCACACTAATGAATCTTCATTAATATGTATTAAAGGATCGTAGCTCTCATAACAAACCCTAGATATGTTTTTAGATGTGCTATCAAAAAACTCTGAGTCAAAGTATTGTTGTAATGAAGCAAAATACTTTCCGTGTGAATCAACATCAGCAGGGACTTTTATAAGCACTTTAAGTCCCTTGCCGGATGGTGATATGAAAACACAATAAACAAACTTATCTTCAATTAACTCTTCTCTATGTTGATGTAATTTCTTTTGGGTATCGTACTGGTCGAAGTCTAAACATATTAAACCACTATGCTCTAGGATGGAGTCGTCGTTTCTTTTGTTAAACTTTCCACTAAAACAAATAGCAGGTAACTCTTGCTTTAGCTGATTAATTCTTTTTTTATCTTTTTCAGTTCTTATCTTCTTAATAAGTTCTTCTGATCTTCCATCTCTTATTCTTTCTATAATGTCACTTACAGGTAAGTGGAAAGGCTGGGTGGTATCCTTTATGTTTTTAAATATTGTTATGTGTGACATACTGTGACGATTTAAAATTACTTAACTTGTTGATTTACAATTTTTTAATACTCTTTGTGATGAAAGTGACGATTTCTATAAGAAAAAATAGTAAAAAGAATAAGGCAGTATACCCAATTACATTTATTACAAAATATTTCAAAAAAATCGTCATTTCCGTCACAGTTATAGTTTAAAATAGGTCCTCAGTTTTCTTGGTAGGTTCAAACGTGTCTAGTTCAACGTATTTCTTTCCAGACTTTGAGGTGTTAACATTTAAGTTAACCCATCCATTTTTGTTGTTATCCTTAAGGAATACTATCGCATCCTCAACTTTAACAGACATTGATCCAACAACCCAATCAGGTTGAGTATCTCGGGTTTTAAAAATAAACCCATCAGCAAACACTTTTTCTTTGCTCATAACTATATATATTTAAATTAATATCTACAAATTAACTAGTGTAGACTTCTAGTGTAACTCTTCATAAATGAAGAACTCTTCTATATTCTCAGTGGCATTCTCACTGAAAAAATTATTATAAATTCCTAAAGCTCTCTCTACTTTTTCTTCTCCACCACTAATAAATTCTTCAGTAGGTTCAAATATTCCAAGCATCTTATTTGTTTTATCTATGGCATAAAAAACCACAGGTACTCCAAATAACTTTTGGTATATATAAGCCTGACTGTCGTAATTGTATTTCTTTGCAGAGTACTTAAACTTAGAGATGTCAGAGGTTGTTTTGATATCTATAATTCTATCCGGATGAAGTATATCAGCTTTTCCCTTCCACATAGCACCTTGTATTTCTCTTATCGAAGGTACCTCGTATCGGTTCTTACTATTATAAATGGCTTCATAAAAAGTCAAATTACTTTTCATTATCTCCACCAACTCATCTAAATGATCTGCCTCTTGTTGCAATAAAGCAATGGACAAACCAGTATCTTTTAATTGGTCCTTATAGTTTTTAGTATTTCTACTAGTAGAGTCAATAACTACAAAGTCATCTAACTTATGTGGTTCCAACATAGATACGTGAAAGTACCTACCCATTATCATTGCTTTAGTTTCCTTAGACTGCTTTCTAAAGTTTCTAGGATCATTCAACAGACTGTAAATATCTGAGTTAGATAAGAACTGTCTGCCAAAATCTCCGTAGTAATCTTTGTCTTCTTGTAGTTTAAGGAGGGTTTCCTTAACATCAAACATAAGTCTTAATAGTTTTAATTGCTTTTGCAGATAAAATATACTTCTTCTTTAGTCTATCTACTACTCCATCAAAACCCAAGTGCTTGTTATCTATGACATACTTCAAGCAATCTCCCCATTTGTCATCACCAATATCTAACTTAGCTTTCTCAGTATAAGTTGTCTTATGGTCATTGGTTGTGTCAGGATCATTAGTGTCATCTATTAATAATAAACCATTTAAGGCATATTTTCTAGAATATGAACTACTGCTACCAAAACTTTGGGCAATATCCATTCCTTTTCTAGATGGATCAACACCTGCACACGCAGTAACTGAAACACTTTGCTCTGACTTATTATCCATTATAGTAGCAGTTGTAACTATAGTTATAATACCACCATACTCATTGACCGAGTCAGATAAAGTAATAGATGCATTGTGCTTCTTAAGTATAGGCTTTAGAGCCTCAAGTATGTCCTCACAAGAACGATACTTGTATTTACCAAAACTATTGTATTGGTTCTTTGGAGCTTTTAACTCCGATTGGATTTTCATTAACTTTTCCATTGATTTGATTTAATTGTTTATGATATTTACTGTACCTACTTAGTACCTTCTCTTTTCGTGTTTTGTAGAAAAGTAAAGACTTTCGATTGTTATCTTGGTAACAATTCCTAATTTTTATAAATAAACTATCTAGTTCTTCTTCGCATTCGTTCATTAAGACATTTAATCTGCCTATAACCCAGCCCTTCTCTAGAAAGATGTCATACTCTTCGTCAGCTATCTCATCGTAATAAGAACTCGATGATTTGACTATCGTATAAACACCCCTTTCATTGGTTATCTTAATACCCTTATGAATAATAGCTTTTTCAAACTTACTGTTATCCATAAAAATAGTAGACCTAGTGTTGTTGGCTTGGCTCCAGATTTCTTCTAGACTGAACATTTTAATTCCTTTACAAGATTCCTAAGATCAGTATCCACTCTCATATAGTTTTTAATTTTTGCTTGTCCATATAATATATTGGAGTGAGCCATCTTATGATTGTGTTCACTAAGAATATAATCTTGAATGTAACAAGGTCTTATGTTTCTATCTTTGCACAAGTAGAAAAATATTTGCCTTGCATCTATGTGATTTCTTTTTTTAGAGCTGTGAAATAACTTTTCAACTGGTACCTGGAGCTTGTCCAAAACCACTTTCTCTATCTTCTGAAGTGCTTCTTCTTTCGTCATTTGATTGTATTAAATTGTAGTATTCATAGTCATAAAAATCGTGACTATTCATTATAATTAAATTTTCGTATTGTCTTTTGCTTTGTGCCATTTTAGTTTGCTAATATAATATTTGTCTATGTAATATCCAAATTTAGTCAGGTAAATTATCCCATAAAAGTTGTAATTCTCTGATTCTCATTTGGTTAGGATTGTCTTTTAGTTTTTCTTTTAAAATTAACTCAGAAATCCAATTTACTTTTAATCCTTTCATTGTGGTATCGCTTTCGTATTCCATTTTTCTATTATTTGTTCATTAGTTGAATCGTCAATATAATAAATATATCCATTCAATTCAACATATAAACTTTCTTTTGATCTTATATCTATTTTCATAATTTATGTTTTAACTGTTAAAAAGTGGTCAGAAAGTGGTCGGACTGTAAAAAACTGTACGAAAAGTGATCTATTTTTAAATAAATAGTTTGGGTTAGCCCAAACCACCCCCAACAACCCAAACTTCATATTGTTAATTTATCATCTTTATACTCGTCATACTTTCTATCTTCATCTTCATACTCCTCTTCTGGAAGTAGTAAAAACTCTAGTTCATCAATGACTTCTTTTATTAAGTCATTACTTACATATACTTCAAGCATAGAGCTGTATCCCGCAATATAATCACCTACCAATACATCAATTAAGTCATCCTTTTTTATAAATATATTTTCTTCTTCTACTATCCTTCCTACACTTTCATCCTTTAATACATATATTGGATATCCATCAGCAGATCTTGAACTATATAAACTTATATCTGTTAAGTCCGTATATTCATTTCTGATTATTACGTTTGCTATTTCTTTTATCATTATATTTGGTTTTATATTTTATTTTACTATCTTTGAATAACACTTTTCAAAGTCAATGACCCTGCCTCAAAACTGGTTGTTGACTTTTGTCTTTAACATTCTCTAGGTTCTGTGTGTTCTCCACACTCGGTGCATATGTCAAACCATTTGATTTCTGCTCCACAACATTCTGATTCTTCCATTATAAGTGTCCTCCTTCTTTTTCTGTTTCATATCTCCATTCAGATTCTGATTCAGATTCGTTCATACAAGAATTGTAATGTGAATTAGCATCTGAACCTGTGCCAAAACCAAACTCATATTCTGACTTACTTATCTTATCATCTATCTTATCTATATATAAGTCCTCGTTTTCTATTAGAAAATCTTGGATTCTTGAATACTTGCCATTGTCAATTTTCCAATGCTCAAAGGTGTCATTGTCAATATATATCTCTACCTCTGCGAATTTGTGATAGACAATTCTGTTTTGAATTTTTACTTTCATTATATATGTTTTAAGTGTTCGTTGTACTTTAGTAACCAATGTCTTTTTAGTTGGTTTATGTCTCCATTATGTATAGCATCCATACATATCTCGTGTCTAAGTTCAGTTACTCTGTTTTCGACATAATTTTTATGCCTTAATCTTCTATTAAAATATATCATCTCTATCTTTTTGGTCTGCATACTCGCAGGATTTTAAATACATTTCTAGATCTTCTTGTTCTAGTTTATCAGCAAAATCATTGAACCATTTCAACTGCTTTAAAAGTTTATCTATTTTCATTTTGTTTAATTTAATTATTATTTTCGTCAGCTAATATATTAATTTTTTTTAGAATGCTTGTTCAATTGCTGAATTAATCGTCCATATAAATACATATATAATTATTGCTGTTATTAATACAGACATTGTTATTGCTTTATTTTCTTCCATATTTTTTTAATAATCACTTACTATAAGTTGTTCTATTTTAAATCTTAATTCTCTAAGTATCTCAGATGTTAATTTTCTGTCATTGTTTAAGCCATCATTCATAATGGTTATTACATCTTTATATACTGTTAATTTTTCTTGTTTCAATTCTATATTCATAATTTTAGTTTTTATTTAATTAATACTAACTTCCATAAATACTTCTCCATTATTTAAGTTTCCATTCTCTATTTCTGAAAGAACTTCATCTTTACAGTCTTGAATTGTTTTCAAAACTTTACCACTATTAAAACCCTCTTCGCCAATAGTATAAGTAAATGGTATGTTAATAGTTATTTCTTGACCTTTTTTTAATTCTTTATTATTTATCATTTTTATTTTATTTAATTGTTTTACTTTATTTTTCATTTGTTTTTTACTTCCAAAAAGAACATAACAGTTGCTTTGTTTACAAAAAATAGCCCATTCATTCTGATAGTTGCATAAATCGTAATTATTCATATTTGATTTGGTTTTTAATTAACACTTCTTTTTTAAACCACCTTTCAAGCTCCAGGAGTTGGTCCATTGTAAATCCGTTTAATCTGTCTTTTGAATAGTGCATCTTTGCCACTTCTTTACTGAACATTTTTCTGCTCAAGTGTTGTACGTTTCTTATTATATTTTCCATTTTATTAATTTAATTTAGTTACTATATACGCGTGTAATATTGAGGCAAATAAAGCTATTGCGAAGTATATTAACACGTCTTTTGATTTAGTTGTAAAGTCTGTTTTTTTTCTCATTTTGTTAATTTTTTAAATATTTCTTCTCTATCTATTGAGTCAAAGTATAACGGCTTTTGATTCTCTAAGGCATCTTTAATAAATTCATCACAGCATTTAAATATTGTTTGTTTGTTTGCTGTTGGATATATTCCGTCTTTGTCATTGTAAAATTTTAAAACGTAAATTATAAAGTCATTTATTAAATCGTTTGTTTGTAAAATATTTTCTTTCATTTGTTTTTAATTATAAATCCTGTTTTATCTTGCTTTGCCTCTTTGCCTTTTGCAAGTAGTCCGAGTATTACGTTTTTATATTTAGTCATCTCTAAGTCTGTTTTGTCTCCGTCAACCACCTTGAAACCTTTGTATGTTTTGGGTAATTTGTCCATAAATACAGCCGACACATTACACCCAGAGTTTAAAGCTTCTATTATTTCGTGTTCGTTGTCCTCTTTTCTAGATAGTGT
>Ga0209535_1000185_pt1 | contig 42132 bp, 40 predicted proteins | sample LinPmetageLP28_FD_184041 | JGI IMG/M metagenome (GOLD analysis project Ga0209535, IMG submission 184041) | Marine viral communities from the Pacific Ocean - LP-28 (SPAdes) (version 2) | ecosystem: Environmental > Aquatic > Marine > Oceanic | place: Pacific Ocean | collected 2009-08-22 | reverse complement strand
CAAGTTTAATAGTACTTTTGTTTATAAAACAACATTAAATGTAGTAGATAGTGGATGGCCACAAGATTTATGCTAAAAACATTAAGTGTAAATTTTACATAAAACAAGTGATAATACAAATATACCGACCCGGTTAAGGGTAACAACCAATTGTCAAATTAAAACCAAAACCAAATGACACTATTTTACCAGACTAATTCGTGGACTAGTCAACCACAAATTTCAGATCAAACCATTAACCTTTTTAAACATGTAGCCAAGAAAAAACATTGGCGAATTGTTCAATTACCAAACGGTTTTTATCAAACTGAATACCTAGATCCGCATAAAGAAGATTCTTGGATCGACGTAACAAGACGTGAAACAATGGAAGGAGCTGAACAAGCTATAGATGCTTCCCTTGAACATTATAAGCGTAAATTAGCTTATATTCACGGACCACAAGTTGTTAAGACCTTTAAATAAGAATTCAATCAAATCAAATCAAATCAAATCAAATTATGTCAGACGCAATCGTCAAAAACCTCAGCTTTGGTGTTGAGGCAAAGAATAAAATATTTAAAGGAATAGAAACACTCACAAAAGCTGTTAGCTCCACACTTGGGGCTAGCGGTAAATGTGTAATTTTAGAAGATAACTCAGGGAATCCAACTATAACAAAAGATGGTGTTACAGTTGCAAACTCTATAGTTCTTAGAGATCCTGTGGAAAACATGGGTGCTACGCTTCTAAAAGAAGCTGCTAGAAAAACCGTCAAAGAGGCTGGAGATGGAACCACAACGGCTACGGTACTAGCGCACTCAATTTTAACAGAAGCTTATAAGGTTTTAGAAAAAGAAAATTCTAGAAACTTAAAAGAAGGAATTGATAATGCAGTAAAAAAAGTAATAAAATATCTTGAAAAAAATACGGTTAAAGTTTCCGGAAAAATGATAGATCATGTTGCTACTATTTCTACTAATAATGACAAAAACTTAGGGTTATTAATTGCAGATGCTTTCAGAGGCGTAGATGAAACAGGTATTGTTATCATGGAGCCTACTGCAGAAAGCGAAACAAGAGTTGAGATTGTTGATGGAGTTGAATATGACAAAGGCTTAACTAATATGGCTTTTGTAACTAACAAAACCAATAATACTGCAGAGTTAGAAAATCCTTTAGTATTACTAGTTGAATCACCGGTTGAAAGTATTAGAAAAATACAAGGTGTTTTAGAGTATGTTATTAAAGCAAATAAACCTTTATTAATTATTGCAGATTGTGAACCAGCGGTGGTATCAGCCTTAGCAATGAATAAAACAAAAGGTAATATTAAAGTAAATGTGATTAATGCCCCAACATATGGTATTAATAAAAAAGATATGCTTAGTGATTTAGCACTTTTAACAGGTGCCGTTGTTATAAACGAAGATTTAGGTGATGATGTAGATCTTATAACAATTGAGATGCTTGGAACCTGTATAAAAAGTGTTACAAATGATAACGAAACTATTATACAAGTTGATAGAACTAATGAAGAGGCAAATGAATTAATAAGCGAAATTAAAAAAGAATTATTAACTACAAAAAATCCAGTTGATATAATTAGATTAGAAAAAAGACTATCTAGGTTATCAGCAAAAGTAGCGGTTGTAAAAGTAGGTGCAAATTCCGAAATAGAATTAAAAGAAAAAACAGATAGAGTTGAAGATGCAGTTTGCGCAACAAAAGCAGCTATAAAAGAAGGTATCGTAGCTGGTGGAGGAATTGCATTGTTAAATGCTTCTACTTTTGTGAAACCAGCTTCTGTAAGTGAACAAGTTCTTTTAGATGCTATTAAAGCACCTTTCGAAACTATTTTAAAAAATGCTGGTATTGAAAAATATAAAATTCCAGAAGTAAAAGGCAAAGGATTGGATGTGGTTACAGGAAATATGGTAAATATGATTAAATCAGGCATTGTTGATCCTTTGCTAGTTACTAAAAGTGCATTAATAAATGCGGCTTCTGTAGCAACTACTATTTTATCCACTGATTGTGTAATTAATAACATGAGAATAGATGAAAGCAATAGGTAGAAATTTAATTATTCAAAAAGACAAAGAAAGCTCTACAACCACCAAAGGAGGTTTGTTATTAGCTGAATTACACAGAGAAGATATAAGATATAGAAAAGCAACTGTTTTAGAAATAGGTGATGATATATCAGGTGTAAAAAAAGGTGATGAAATATTTTATGACAAGCATGCTGGCCACGGAATTGAAATTAACAAAGAAAAGCTACATGTTATAAAGCTACAGGACGTTGTTATAGTGTTATGAAGCGTTTAGAGGCTGCAGATATTAAAGATTTTAATATTTTTAAGCATTACCGTATAATAAGAAAATGGGCGTGTAAGAACAACGCTTTAAACGATGCTGATCTTGAGCTTTTAATATATTTAGATTGTATAGATATGTTTACAATTAAAGATTTTAAAATGGGTACGTATTCTTACAGTTGGAATAATAGAAGATGGAATACATTAATTCAAGAAGACTGGATTACTATTTGGCGACCAAGAAATAGATCAGATCAAAAGTATAACATATACAAAGTATCTTTTAAAGGTAAACAACTTATTAAAAGAATATATAGAATAATACTAGGTGAAGAAGATATACCCACAAGTTCTAAACGAAACAAAATAATGAAAGGTTTAAGTTATATGGATAAGGTATTAAAAACCTCTATAAATAACGTGAATACAGATAAAAATAGATAAATTATGGAAACAAAACAAACTCCACCCGTTGGTTTACCAACATTCAACGATCCAAACCGTTATGGAGAACAAATTATAACTCAAGGGCAATTTCCCGAGGGTGATATGTCTAGTGGCGGAGGTGGAACTGAAATACAAAGTTTTGATTTTCCTGAACCTGATACAAGTATGCCTAGCGCGTCAAAACCATCAAATCCAGCTCAACAAGCTAGAAAAAAAGGTAGAAAAACACGACGTAACATAAGACAAACAGCACGAGCTAAAGATATTGATTTAAATAACTTTAAAAAAGAACAGGACCTAAGACAAAGAAAAGGAATGATGCTTCCGGTAAATACGTTACCATCTTCAGGAATTGCTTCACCTGTTAATCCTCCAACTGCACCATCATTAACAGAAAGTCCATTTGATATGATGAATCAACAATATGATCAACAAAGTCCTCAAGGTACTGTACCGATGCAAAATCTTGTGCCAGATCAAACAGCGATGAGTTATCAACCACCAATGCCAGGAAATACTCAAGGAACTGCTAAACCTTTATTTAATCAAGGTACAGCTAATGCTGCTCAACAAATATATGGATCTGAAGAGCAAAGACAACAGTCTGTGCCAGGAGCACCATTATATATGCACGAGGGCAAACCACACGTGCAACTCAATACTAAATTAGAAGATTATAAAGGTAGTGATTTTTACACTGGACTTGAAAGTGAAAAAGACAAACAATTTCTCCGCGACAGTATTGTAGGAAAAATAAATTCAGGTAACTTTAGATCAGGAAAAAACGCATACCTAGATGGAAAAGCAAAAGCTCTGCGAAATATGCATTTAGTAAAAAACGGATTTCCTCAAGAAAATATACCAACTAAGCCTCCAAGGAACAAAGCACCGTTAAATATGCATAAAGGCGAACCACATGCTAAAAGATCGTTAGAAACATACGAGCGAGAAAAAATTAGAAATAGTATAGATGGGGATGATGCTAGTTTATTTGGTAAAGTAAAAAAAATACTTTTTAAACCCACAAATCAAGGTGTAAGAGTATCAGACATAACTAAACGATCTTACAACAACTTTAAAGAAAAAATTGATCCAATTGGACGATATATATCGGAATACCCAAATAAATATCTTTAAAACTTATTAAAGAAAATAATAAAATAAAACAATAATTATGCATAGTAACAAATACGATCCTTCATTGGAAAAATTAAAACCAGGTAGTAAAGTTGGTGTAGTAGGAGAATCTCATATATGGGATGGTCCTTTAGATCAAGGTGGAAGACCACATGGTAAAGGCTCTAGTTCAGGAATTAGAGGTATGGAAATTTTAAAATATCCAACACAATACGTAGCTGAGCCTATAACGCAAGCTGCTAAAGTATACAAATAATGAGTTCTCCATTTTACAAAGAAGGTTTCCCTGAAATAAAAGAAAGCAACAAAGGTAAGTTTAAATCTTGGGTAAAAAAGAATATGAAAGGCAAATCCACTTGCTCTGCTGCAAGCGCTGTTATGGCTAATAAAGATAATTATGGTCAAGATGTAGTCGCTATGGCTAATTATGCAAAAAACATGGGTTGTAAAAATAAAAAATAAAAACAAAACTAAATAATAGAAATTATGCCAAAAGCAAAAATTAACAAAAAATCTAAAAAAGGTAATATGCCAAAATCTGCACTACCCATGCACAAGACAAATTCATGGGAAGAAGAAGATGTAAAAAGAGGTAAAGAACAACAAAGAGAAGGTCATTTCGGACACGCTAAAGCTTTGTTTGACGATGCTCACGGTAGCTACAACTACAAGGGTGGTAACATGGGTCACGAGTCACCAAATAAAATGAATAAAGAATATGGTTCTGCTATGCCAATGAAAGGATCTTGGATGAGTAGACATTCTCAAAATTTATTAAACTACAATCCTATAGATGACAAAGCTAGTGCTTTACATCTTCACGATGAGTTTACTAAAAAAAATAATATAAAACATAAATAAAACGGAGATAACCGGGCAAATCAAAAATAAATAACACTAACACAACATTAACAAACAAAAACAAAAAAAAATGGCACAATTTATTAATTTTCCAGTTACCGGCGCATTTAAAGGCGGCGGAGCAGCAGCACCACAAATGGAAGGAGACAATTTAATACCTATCGGTAAAATTGCTTCTGTAACAGTCGTAACATCAGGAGCGGGACTCTGTACAATCAGTTTAAACATGGACTCTTCTGCGGGGAGTACTTTAATTACAGTTGAAGCAAGTATTTCTTCAGCAATAGCTACACCAACAGGAGCAGCACCTTTTGTAGGAGCAGCAAATGCAGCAGGTTGGGCAGCTTGGAATTCAAGAATGAAAGATGCAGTTATAAAAGCAATGTGTAGTAATCCAGGTGGGGTTAAGTCTACAGTAGGAGCACCACAAGGTGGAGCAACAGCAGCAGCTTTAATTAACTACGTACAAGGTAATTCTTGTTTCTTCAAAAGCTTTACAGTAGCTTAATATGAAGTCCAAAGGCTTAGGCGATAGTATAGAAAAAGTAACCCAAGCAACTGGAGTAAAAAGTTTAGTAGATAAAGTCGCAAGCGGATTAAATATCCCTTGCGGCTGTTCTGCTAGAAAAGAATGGTTTAACAACGTATTTCCTTACAAAACTTAAAATGACATTTAAACTAAGTAATCCTCCTTACAGATCTGACAATACTCCTATATATAGAGTAAAGTTAGAAGAAGGAGTTGTAGGAAAAGCTAATAACAATGGTACAATAGTTGTTAAAGAAGGTTTAACACCTGAGCAAGAAGCTGAGGTAATAGGTCACGAGCAAATTCATATAGATCAAATGAAAAGAGGTGATTTAGATTACGATGATGAAAACGTATATTGGAAAGGTAAAACTTATCCAAGATCTAAAATGCATGAAGGTTCCCCAACTTTAGCTTGGGAAAACGAAGCGTATAGTAAATCTAAAAAATAATGGCTCTAATAAACAACTTAATATCAAGCTTAGGCTCTAAAGATCCTAATAAAAAATTACTTTCTAACGTAAATGATGGCCAAACTACGAGTACGATGGAAGGTCTAGGATTTTCTGACAGTCAGTATGATTCAATGGCTCAAGATTTTGCTTTTCAAGCTAATGTAAAAGCGGATAAAGCAAGAGATGAGTTAAGAACAGAATATGATAGAGTTGACGATGTAAGATCTAACGTAGTAAAAACAGCTAAAAAACATAATCTTGATTATGAATTAGTCAACGGTGGAGGCGTGCGGGTAGATGATCCTGATCAACCTTCTTGGCGAGACTCTAGTGGTAATCAAGCATATCCAACTGGGTTAAAGACCACTTTTGAAGGTTTAACCTTTGACCAACCTAAAGGTGAATTACTTAATGAATCTGATATAGATTCACTTACTAATACTAAAATGTATGGTCAAGGAGGAGGTATGACAGGTGCGGCGTGCAATACTTATAGCTGTGCAATACAACGTGAAGCAGGTGCAACAATACCAAAAGATTTTAGCTATAGACGAAGAGTTGATGGTAAAATGATACATTTAAAAGCTGGAGATCCTGTTCCAACACTACCTAGCAATGAAGACATGGACAACCTATATACAAAAATGGGCTATGAACACGTGCAGTTAAAAGATGCTAATCTGATACATGAACCTGGAGTGAATACTCAGTCTTATAACAATGAAATATTTGACGAATATGGGATGTATAGTAGTGTTGAAGAACAATTAAAAGGTCAAGAAGCAAAAGAAAAATATAAATCATCAATACGTGAGGTTGATAATATAAAAGGGGGTGATATATATAGATCAGGTTTTTTCCCTTCATTCATGAAAGACGGTAGTATGAAATCGCACACCACCCATTCTATGACAACCGGTGATCAAACTGGAAACTCAGGTTTTTTTGATTTTTATCAAAATTCAGGTTATATGGGTAGTGGATTAACAACAAAGAGAACTTCAAGACAAGATAAAGGAACATATTTAAGATATATTGGCAATACTAAAGATTTAAAAGAAAAACAAAAAACAACTTCTTTTATAGCTAATGCAACTCGTGGTAATCTTGTCAAACCATCAAAAATAAAACCTATGGATGGCGCTCAAATAACAGCTAGTACTACAGGGCTTAATTCATTGTTTAAAAAGTTAAAGAAAAAATAAATATGTAATTATAGTAATATGAAAAATATATTATTATTATTATTGTTAAGTTTAAATATTTACAGTCAAACAATTGAATCTTATTTTGAAATACCTAAAGATTATAAAAGAATAATTCAAAGTGATTATCATGATTGGATTATATCTAGAGAAATAAATACAAAAGATAAAGTAAAATATTTTGATGGTCAAACAATAGATGGTTTTGGAACAGACTATAAAGCTAAATTTGTTTATGATATAGGTAAAAGAAATCTTCATCAATGTGCAGATGCTGTTATATATAACAACGCTAGGTATTTTTTTGACACTAAACAATATAAAAAAATATCTTATACCTTTTCTCACAACACTAGAGTTTATTCATACGTTAAAGAATTTAATGTTTTTAATGAAAAAACATTTAAAAAATATATAACTATGGTTTGGGGTTATTGTGGAACTTGGTCTTTGCAAGAATATGATACGATTGAAGTAGATATAAAAGAAATGCAAGTGGGAGATATGTTTTTGATAGGTGGTTTTCCCGGGCATACAATGTCTATTGTAGATATCATAGAAAATAGTGAAGGAAATAAAAAATTTATGTTAGCACAAAGCTTTATGCCAGCTCAGGAGCAACATATATTATTAAACATAAATGATGTTTGGTTTGATTCTGTAAATGAAATACCATGGAATTTTACAGCTAAAGATTTAAGAAGATTTAAACATAAGTAAATGAAAAATATTTTATTAAAATTATTTGGCAAAGTAGGTGGAAGTATAGCAGAAAAAATTTCTGGTATTGTAGATAAGCACACTTTTTCTAAAGTTGAAAGAGCACAGTTTGAAAAAGAAATGAGTGAGGTATTTATTAAAGCTGAAGCTGAAATACAAGAAAATATTACGGAAAGATGGAAAGTAGATTTACAGCATGGTAATTGGCTAACTCGCTCGGTAAGACCTTTAGTGTTAATATTTTTAATTGTTAGCACTATATTAATGGTTTTTATAGATTCTGGATCAATACAATTTAACGTTGAAGAAAAGTGGACAGACTTGCTTCAATTAACATTACTTACTGTTATCGGAGCTTATTTTGGCGGACGAAGCATTGAAAAAATAAAAAAAAACAAATAAATAATTAGATATGGGAAATTTTCCAACAAATGATGGGTATATAACTAGAGCACAAGCATACGCACCAACGAATACAATTAGTGCGCCCTCGGCCTGGGAGTTTGAAAATCAAACTGGAACCTTAGGTACTAACCTAACTAGTTCTGTTGTTTACGTAGGTACAGCAGGAAATGTTAGAGCTATACTACCCGGTGTAATGGGTCCAGAAGGAGTTGTAGCAGCTTTAAGCTTAATAGGTGGTGGAAGTGGTTATATTGCAGGAGCAGCAACTACAACAGTGGTTAGCACAGTACCTGCATCTAACGGATCAGGCTTAACACTAACTTTAACGGTTCCTGTACCAACTACAAACACATTAGTTCCAGGAACTGGATATAGTGTAGCTGCTTTTACAGTTGTACAAGGCGGAGGATTATCCGGAACTATTGATAGTGTAGATGGAGCTGGCGCAATACAAACATTTACTATAACAGACGGTGGAGTTGGATATTCTGCTGGAGACGTATTAACTATAGCGCAAGGTGGTAGCGATGGCAATGGATCTATAACACTAGTAACAGCACCAAATGGAGCAGTAACTGCAGCCACAATTAATGCTGGAGGAACTGGTTATGCAGTTGGTGATATTATTACAGCTGTTCAAGCTGGTAGCTCAACATCAGCTACTTTTTCAGTAACTAGAGTATCAGACGCTTTACCAGGCGTAGCAGAAGCAATAGATTTTAAAAATGTTCCACAAGGATCAATATTACCTGTTGTTGTTGATTATCTTTTGGTAGCACCAACAGCTGGAGCTGAAACAGTTGCAGGTAACTTAGTGATAGGTAAATAATTAATAAATAGGTGACTATATAAGTAAGAACAAATAAATAATAAGTTAACAATCAAATTAAATTAAAATGGCAGAACAAAAAGCAAAAATAACTGAAGAACAGTTAAAAGAAATTAGAGAAACACAAGGAAAACTAAATCAAATTTTAAATCAAATAGGTGTTTTAGAAATTCAAAAAAGTGGTCTTAAAATAGATTTTACAGAAGCAAATAAACAAAGTGAAGAATCTAAAAAGAAATTAGAAGAAGAATACGGGCCTATAAATATAGATCTTCAAACAGGAGAATACACTATTGTAGAACAAAAAGAAGAAGAGGTTAAGTCTGAATAAATGCAATCAGTTATAAGAAAGATTAGCATTGGCTCTGATTATAAAAATGATGCTATGCATTATTCTGTAGGCCAACCGGTTTATGGAGGACATGAAATAGCATATATTTTATTGGATGAAGACGATAAATCTTATAATATCTATATTAAAAAAAACAACGAAGTATTGCCATGGAAAAAGTTTAATCCTAACATGGCAGTATCCGTTGAATATGATTTAGAATATTAATGAAAGGCGTTTATAATTTTCTTATAGAACCAGTAGGAAAAATTTACGATAATTCAATTAAAGTTGATAACAAAGAACTTGTATTGAACACTCGTATAGAAAAATTTAAGTTTGTAAATAATAAAGCAAAAGTTATTTCTATACCTTTAGCTTTTAAAACGCCTATACAAGTAGGTGATGAAATAATTGTTCATCACAATATTTTTAGAAGGTATTATGATTTAAAAGGAAAAGAAAAAAATAGTAGTAAATTTTTTAAAGATAATTTATATTTTTGTCAAGTAGATCAAATTTATTTATACAAAAGAAACAATGAATGGAAGTCTTTTAATGATCGTTGTTTTGTTATGCCTTTGAAAAACAATAATGAATTAGAACTTGAAGAAGAGCAAAAGCTTGTTGGTATACTAAAATATGGCAATAGTTCATTAGATGCGCTAAGAATAACCAAGGGAGATATGGTTGGCTTTACACCCAACAGTGAATTTGAATTTATCGTTAATAACGATAGATTATATTGTATGAAATCAAATGATATTGTTATAAAGTATGAACAGCAAAAAAACCAAACTGAATATAATCCAAGCTGGGCAAAGAGCAGTTGAAGAGTTAATTAAGGTTGCTAAAGAACCTATTGTAGATTCAGGTGATGATATATCTGCAGATCGTTTAAAAAACGCAGCAGCAACAAAAAAATTAGCTATATTTGACGCTTTTGAAATACTTAACCGTATTGAAGAAGAAAAAGATATAATAGAAGATAAACCATTAAATAGCAAAGAAAAAGCTTTTCAAGGATTTGCTGAAGGAAGATCTAAGTAATGTATAATCAAACTTTATCTAAGGTTTTAACTAACGAAATAAAACCTCACATACTTAATAGAAAGAATAAAAAAAAGCAATGGGTATATGGCTATAACAAAGAACATGATATTATTGTTATTAGTAAAACAGGTAGAATTAGTGAAGTAATTGAAATTCAAAACCTAAAAATAGGTTTACCTTTGCTAGAAGAAAAATTAGACAAAACTTATAAACAATGGAATCGTGAAGAGCTTCCAAAACAATTAAGTAAAATAAAAAGTGTTTTTGAATGGAATAATTATCAACAACATTTTAAAGATAAATGGTACGATTATATAGATGGAGAGTTTAAAAAAAGAGATGAAGGTTACTGGTTTTATAATAAAGATAAACCTATTTATATTACTGGTTCTCATTACATGTACTTGCAGTGGTCCAAGATTGATGTTGGGGCACCAGATTTTAGGGAGTCAAACAGATTATTCTTTATATTCTGGGAAGCTTGCAAGGCCGACACAAGATGTTATGGCATATGCTATCTCAAAAACAGACGGTCTGGTTTTTCATTCATGGCATCAGGAGAACTTGTTAATCAAGCAACAATATCCAGTGACGCAAGATATGGTATTTTGTCTAAGTCAGGGGCTGATGCTAAAAAAATGTTTACCGACAAAGTTGTTCCTATCTCCGTTAACTATCCGTTCTTTTTCAAACCCATACAAGATGGTATGGACCGTCCAAAAACAGAGCTTGCATACAGAGTTCCTGCATCAAAACTAACAAGAAAAAAACTTGATTTAGGTCAATCTATAGAAGAGCTTGAAGGTCTTGATACAACTATTGACTGGAAAAACACAGGTGATAACTCTTATGATGGTGAAAAATTAAAAATTTTAGCTCATGATGAATCTGGAAAATGGGAGAGACCAGATAATATATTAAACAACTGGAGAGTTACTAAAACAACATTACGATTAGGTTCTAGAATTGTAGGTAAATGTATGATGGGTTCAACATCAAATGCTTTAGATAAAGGTGGCGCTAATTTTAAAAAATTATATGATAGCTCAAACGTTACAAAAAGAAACCGCAATGGACAGACTAGCTCGGGACTATATAGTTTGTTCATACCTATGGAATGGAACTACGAAGGATTCATCGATTCTTACGGCATACCTGTATTTGAAACACCCAAAAAGCCTGTCAAAAGCGTTGACGGTTTAGACATTGAGATAGGTGTAATAAGTCACTGGGAAAATGAAGTAGAAGGTTTAAAAAATGATCAAGATAGTTTAAATGAGTATTATCGTCAATTTCCACGTACAGAAAAACATGCATTTAGAGACGAAACAAAACAATCTTTATTTAATCTAACTAAGATTTACGATCAAATAGATCATAACGAAGATTTTGATAATTCAAAATTAATCACTAAAGGAAGTTTTAGCTGGAGAAATGGTATTAAAGATACTGCTGTAGAATTTCATCCTAACAACAGTGGTAGATTTTTAATCACATGGGTTCCACAAATTCGTTCACAAAATAGAATTATAATTAAAAACGGTATAAAGTATCCAGCCAATGAACACATGGGAGCTTTTGGTTGTGATCCTTATGATATTTCAGGAACAGTAGACAGGAAAGGATCTAATGGATCTCTACATGGTTTAACTAAGTTTTCAATGGATGATGCTCCAATTAACCATTTTTTTTTAGAATATATAGCTAGACCACAAACTGCTGAAATATTTTTTGAAGATGTACTTATGGCTTGCGTGTTTTATGGCATGCCAATACTTGCTGAAAACAATAAACCAAGACTTTTATATCATTTTAAAAGAAGAGGATACAGAGGTTTTGCAATGAACAGACCAGACAAAGTTTATACCAAATTATCTATTACTGAAAAAGAAATAGGTGGCATACCTAATTCAAGTGAAGACATAAAGCAATCTCATGCTTCTGCTATAGAATCATACATAGAAGATTTTGTAGGTTCAAAAGAAACATCATATGGAGACATATATTTTCAAAGAACATTAGAAGATTGGGCAAGTTTTAATATAAACAATAGAACATCTCACGATGCCTCTATTAGTTCCGGACTAGCTTTAATGGCGTGTAACAAAAATAGATACGCACCTGTTTTTAAAATTAAAAAAGAAGTTTTTCCACTAGGATTTAAGAAATATAATAACAAAGGAAACTTATCACAAATAACAAAATAAATGGTTTATACTAATGTAAATAGCTCTTTCCCAAGCCAGGTAGTACCTGATGCAGAGAAAAGTACCTTAGAATATGGAAAATTAGTAGGTAAAGCTATAGAAAACGAATGGTTTAGAGGTGATAGAGGAGTAGGCTATGATAGTAGATTCAGTAGTAACTGGAGAGCTTTTCATGATCTAAAGCTTTATGCTAGAGGAGAACAATCCGTAGAAAAATATAAAAATGAATTAGCTATCAATGGTGATTTATCTTATTTGAATTTAGACTGGCAGCCAGTAGCTGTGTTATCCAAGTTTGTTGATATTGTAGTAAATGGTATGACCGAAAGAGGTTATAAAATAAATTCATTTGCTTCAGATCCATTTGCTGTAAAACAAAGAACTGATTTTGCTTTTAATGCTCTTAGAGATATAGAGAATCAAAAAATGATTGAACAGCTTAATCAAGCTACGGGTAAAAACTTTTTTGCTTCAGCAGAACCAGAAAACTTACCTAAAAATAAAGAAGAATTAGATTTATTCTTACAACTTAGTTATAAACAATCAATTGAAATTGCTGAAGAAGAAGTAATAAATAATGTATTAAACTATAATAAATACGATGAGATCAAAAAGCAATTAGCTTACGATCTTACTGTTATTGGTATATCCGCTACTAAAACAAACTTTAATTTAGCAAACGGAGTAACTGTTGACTATGTAGATCCAGCTAATTTAGTATATTCTTATACAGACGATCCTAATTTTGAGGATATATATTATGTTGGTGAAGTTAAAAGTATTACTTTAGAGGAACTTAAAAAACAATTTCCTTATTTAAGTGATCAAGATTTAAAAGAAATAGAAAAATATCCTGGTAATTCTAATTACTCTAGAAATTTTTGGGGACAAGAAGATCAATACAATACAATACAGGTTTTATACTTTGAATACAAAACTTATAATAATCAAGTTTTTAAAATCAAACAAACAGACCAAGGTTTAATGAAAGCTTTAGAAAAGCCAGATACTTTTGATCCTCCAGAGAATGATAATTTTGAAAGAGTGGCCAGAAGTATTGAAGTTTTATATAGTGGAGCTAAAATACTAGGTCATGATAAAATGCTACAATGGAAGTTAGCGGAAAACATGACTAGACCTTATAGCGATCAAACAAAGGTAGAAATGAATTACTCTATATGTGCACCAAGAATGTACAAAGGTAGGATAGATTCTTTAGTAAGTAAATGTATTGGATTTGCTGACATGATTCAGTTAACTCACTTGAAAATACAACAAGTCTTGTCTCGTATGGTACCAGATGGTGTTTACGTAGATGTTGATGGTTTAGCTGAAGTTGATTTAGGTAATGGAACAAATTATAATCCACAAGAAGCATTGAACATGTATTTCCAAACTGGTAGTATAGTTGGTAGATCTTTAACACAAGATGGCGATCCTAATATGGGTAAAGTACCTATTCAAGAGTTACAAAGTTCTTCTGGTAACGCTAAGATACAAACTCTTATTCAAACTTATCAGTATTACTTGCAGATGATAAGAGATGTAACTGGTCTTAATGAAGCTAGGGATGGTTCTAAGCCAGAGAGAGACGCTTTAGTAGGATTACAAAAAATGGCAGCTAATGCTTCAAATACAGCCACTAAACATATACTACAAGCTTTAATGTATTTAACAGTTCGTACTTGTGAGAACATAAGTTTACGTGTAGCAGATATGTTGAATTTTCCTCTTACTAAAAACGCATTAATGAATTCAATAAATTCTTTTAACGTTTTTACATTAGAAGAATTAGACAAGTTAACACTTCATGAGTTTGGTATATTTTTAGAACTAGAACCTGAAGAAGAAGAAAAAGCTATTTTAGAACAAAACATTCAAATAGCTTTAAAAACACAAGCTATAGGATTAGAAGATGCTATTGAAATTAGAGAGATACAAAATTTAAAACTAGCTAATCAGTCTTTAAAATACAAACAAAAAATAAAAGCTGAAAAAGATAGAGCTATTCAATTAGAGAATATACAAGCTCAAGCTCAAGCAAATGCGCAGACAGCAGAAAAAGCTGCAATGGCGGAGGTTCAAAAGCAACAAGCTTTAACTGAATCTCAAGTAAACATTGAACAAGCAAAATCACAGTTTGAAATACAAAGAATGCAAACAGAAGCTCAAATCAAAAAACAATTGATGGCTGAAGAGTTTCAATACAGCATGCAACTAGAGCAAGCTAAAATAGGTGCTACTCAACAAAAAGAGCGTCAAATAGAAGATCGAAAAGATCTAAGAACAAAAATACAAGCTACGCAGCAATCAGAAATGATTAGTCAAAGACAAAATGACTCTATGCCTACTAATTTTGAATCACCAGAAGTGATGGATTTGTCGGGATTTGGTAATGCATAGCTTAGTAAATTTTATTAATTTTATATTATTATATCATGTCAACAGAAGTAAAACAAGAAGGGTCTTTTAAGATTAAATCTAAAAAGCCAAAACAATTAACAGATTCGAAAAACGAACCTATAAAAGTAAACCTTAAAGAACCTTTGGTGGATATTCCTTCAAACGTTACAAAGGTAGTAGTTCCAAAAGAACTTATAAATCCAGAAACAAATGCCGTTCAAACACAAAAGACAGATGATAGCGATGTTATTGTCGAAAAGCAAAAAGACAGTGGCGACAGCAAAGAAGTGGTTAAAGATATACGGGCCACCGAAGAAAAAATAGAAGATAAAACTGATTCTCCTTTGCAAGAAATTAACGTTGAAGAAGAAAAAAAAGAGGTTGAAGAGTCTAAGAAAGAAGTTTTAGAAACTAAAAAAGAACAAGAGGAAGTAAAAGCGTTACCAGAAAATATAGAAAAACTAGTTTCATTTATGGAAGAAACTGGAGGAAATATAGAGGATTACGTTAGGCTAAACGCTGACTACAAAGATGTAGACAGTAAATCTTTAATTAAAGAATATTACAAAAAAAGTAAACCCCATTTAGATTCTGAAGACGTAGATCTTATATTAGAAGATTATGACTACGATGAAGAACTAGATGAACCAAGAGATATACGCAAGAAAAAAATTGCGTTCAAAGAAGAAGTTGCAAAAGCAAAGTACTTTTTAGAGGACCTGAAAAATAAATATTACGACGAAATCAAGTTGAGACCGGGCGTTACACAGGAACAAAAAAAAGCAACTGACTTTTTCAATCGCTACACCGAAGAGCAAGATGTAAATGAAGCCAACCATGAAGAGTTTGTTAATAGAACAAAAAAAATGTTTAATCCTGATTTCAAAGGTTTTGATTTCAATGTAGGTGAAAAACAGTTTAGATATTCTATAAAAAATCCTTCTGAAGTAGGTGAGAAACAATCAGACATTTCAAACTTTATTAAGACGTTCTTAAATGACAAAGGAGAAATTGTAGATGAAAAAGGTTATCACAAAGCTTTGTATGCTGCCAATAATTCAGATACTTTAGCGCAACATTTTTATGAGCAAGGCAAAGCCGATGCTGTTAAAGATGTTATGAAGTCTTCTAAAAACTTATCAAATGAACCTCGTAAAACAGTTTCAGGTGATGTGTTTATAGGAGGTATAAAAGTTAGAGCAATTACGGGCCAAGATTCTTCAAAACTTAAGATTAAAAAACACAAATTTAACTAAAACACAAAATTATTATTATGGCTTTACAACCACAATTTGGGTCAATAGTCCCAACTCAAACTCAACAAGCGTTAGCTACTAATTACCTTCAATGGACCAACAATGGTGGTGCAGGAGCGGTACCTGGTAACTTCGCTGATTTCGCGCAACAATATCTTCCTGAGATATATGAACAAGAAGTCGAAAGATATGGAAACAGAACTTTAGGTGGTTTCCTAAGAATGGTAGGCGCTGAAATGCCTATGACATCGGATCAAGTAATTTGGTCTGAACAAAATAGATTACACATCTCGTACACTGCCGTAACAGGTGCTGCTGGTGCAACTGCACTGGTACTATCTACTGTTGCAGCTGCTCCTACGGTTAACTTTAACGTAATCTCTATAAACGATACTATCGTTATTATGGATCCTGCGTCAGGTGCTGAAGCGAAAGCTATTGTAACTGATACAGAAATACAAAACGGTGGTGCACAAGCTAATGGATCAGGTATTATCTTGGTTCAATTATATAGTGGCGCAACTCTTGCCGCTACATTTGGAGCTGCTGGTGCCAATTTAGTAGGTCTAAAGATCTTCGTTTATGGTTCTGATTACACAAAAGGAACTACGATTGGTGCTGGTGCTGGTAACTCAGCTGCACGTGCTAGTGTAACTCCTCAGTTAACTCAATTTTCTAACTCACCTGTTATCATAAGAAACCAATACGTAGTATCGGGTTCTGATGCTGCACAAATTGGATGGGTTGAAGTTGCTACTGAAGATGGTACATCTGGATACATGTGGTATCTTAAAGCTGAGTCTGAAACTAGACTTAGATTTGAGGATTACTTAGAAATGGCATTAGTTGAAGGTGAACTTAACCAAAATGCCGCTGGAGCGGGTGGGGGTAACCTTGCACTTCCTGGTACTCAAGGTTTATTCGCTGCTATCCAAGCTAGAGGGAACGTTCAAGTAGGTTTTACTGCTGCTAACGGTCTTGATGACTTTGATCAAGTGCTTAAAAATCTTGACACTCAAGGAGCAATAGAAGAAAATATGTTATTCTTACAAAGACAAACGTCTTTAGATTTTGATGACATGCTAGCTTCTATCTCTGGAGGTTCTCAAGGTGGTACTGCTTTTGGATTATTTGAAAATTCTGAAGAAATGGCTTTAAACTTAGGTTTTAGCGGTTTCAGAAGAGGTTCATATGATTTCTACAAGACTGACTGGAAATACTTAAATGACGCTTCTACAAGAGGTGCTATCGTAGGATTTAACTCTATTGAAGGAGTTCTTGTCCCTGCAGGTACATCTACTGTATATGACCAAATTTTAGGTACTAATATCAGAAGACCATTCTTACACGTTCGTTACAGAGCTTCTCAAGGTGACGATAGAAGAATGAAATCTTGGATCACTGGTTCTGTTGGTGGAGCATACACATCTACACTAGATGCAATGCAAGTTAACTTCCTTTCTGAAAGATGTTTAGTTACTCAAGGTGCTAACAACTTTGTTTTATTCAAAGGAATCTAACAACTCTATAAAGTTTATCCCTGTCTTATCGGCAGGGATATTCTTTATTTTATTTATTATTTAATTATATCATATTATGTCAAAAAAAGAAAGTCAACAGTCAGCTGTTGAAGCTCCAGTTATGGAAGCTCCAGTTGCTGTAAAAAAACAAGTAAAAACCCCTAAAAGTAATTGGGAGATGAAGGAAAGAGTTTATTTACTAAAAAATAACTACACTCCTTTAACACTAACTATACCTAGCAGACACACAAGAAAACACCCTTTATTATTTTTCGATAAAGCAAGTGGGATTCAACGTGAGTTAAAATATGCAACTAATCAAGATTCTCCTTTAGTAGACGAACAAAAAGGTGAATGCACACTAGGTCATATAATTTTTGAGGAAGGAAAACTAGTAGTTCCTGTCGCAAAACAAAATTTACAAAAACTTTTATCTCTTTATCATCCGCTTAGAGATAGAATTTACATGGAACACAAACCAGAAATAATAGCTGAAGATGAAGTTGAAGAATTAGAAACTCAAATTATAGCTTTAAACGCAGCTCAATCAATGGATGTAGATCAAGCTGAAGCAATAATGCGTGTAGAGAACGGAACTAAAGTAAATGAAATGAGTTCTAAAGAACTTAAAAGAGATTTATTATTGTTTGCTCGTAACAATCCACAATTATTTATTACTTTAGCTAATGATGAAAATGTTGGATTACGTAATGTAGCAATAAAAGCTCAAGAACTTGGAGTTATAATATTATCTCAAGATCAAAGGCATTTTCTTTGGGGGTCGAATAAAAGAAAGTTAATGACTATACCGTTTGATGAAAACCCTTACTCAGCTATGGCTGCGTGGTTTAAAACAGACGAAGGTGTGGAAGTTTTCAAATCAATAGAGAAAAAATTATTCTAACCTGTAATAATAATATAGGGGCGATTAATTTCGCCTCTTTATTATAATAAAAAAAATATGGCAATAAACGTAAATACTGTTTACACAACGGTGTTATCTATTTTAAATAAAGAACAAAGGGGTTATATAACGCCTGACGAATTTAATAAAACAGCAACACAAGTGCAATTAGAAATCTTTGAAAAATATTTCGAAGATTTAAATCAACAATTGCGTGTACCACAGACTGACAACGAATATGCCAATAGGCAATTAAACTTAGACACCGCAATGTCTACCTTCAAGACTTCTGGAAACGCAACCTCTGTGCCAGTTGGTCAAGCTTTAACTGTTTCACTAACGGCTGGTGGAACTGGTTATACAGCTCAAGCAGCAAATGCAACAACAACTTCTGGAGTAGGAACTGGCCTAACTCTTAACACTACAATAACAACCCCTACTTTTACCATCACAACAGGTGGAACTGGTTACGCAATTGGTCAAAGTCTAGCAACTACATCTGCCGGTGCTGGAACTAATTTAACCGTCAACGTTTCAGCTATTAATAATGGAGTCGTAACAGCTGTTTTGATAAACAATCCAGGTTTAGGTTACACAAATGGAGATGTGCTAACAATAGTGCAAGCCGGAAGTGGTGGCAACGCAACAATAACTTTAACCTCTGCTAGTAATGGTATAATAGCCGGTGCAGCTGTTACTTCAGGTGGAAGCGGTTACGTCGTAGGTGACACTATAAATATAACTGGAGGTGGTAATAATGCTGTCTGTTCAATATCAAGTGTTAATACAGAGCTATATTTCCTACCACCAAGTAATAACCATAGGATTGGTACTGTTATTTACAAAGATGTAAATGAAATACAACGAGTGGATAGAAATGAATTATTATATTTAAATTTATCCCCTCTTACACAACCTACCACAAGCTTCCCTGTTTATTTATTTGAACAAGCAAGTCAAGGTGTTAGCGGTGCTTTAACTGGTCAATCACATATATATGTATATCCTAAAACTATAACAAGCGCAACTGATATTTCTCTTTCTTATATAAGAAAACCAGCAGATGTTGTATGGGGATTTACTATAGGAACTTTAGGACAATATTTATATAATCAAAGCACATCAACTCAATTTGAAATAAATGACACTGAACAAAACGAAGTTATTTTAAAAATCTTAGCTTATTCAGGTATTATAATAAGAGATCCTCAAATAGTTCAAGCTGCTTCTCAGCAGCTAGCTCAAGAAGATCAAAACGAAAGAACGTAATAAATTATGGCTATACAACCACCTAACAATGGATTAATAACTGAAACTGCACAACAGTATTTTCAAGGCTCACAAGGTTTTAAAGGAGACTTAGCAAACACTACTAGTCAATCTTTTATTACAAGTTTTGATACAGATATCCATATGGGTAGTGCTACAAGTTGGTCGCCTGCTGATGTAGATTATGCATTAAATAATTTTAAAATATATACAAGCCCTACAGCAGTGCCAGGAACATGGTCAGAATGGGTTACAGCTTTTACAGTTACAAACGGCAAAACAATAACTCTTACCGCTGCACCTGGCGCAGAACAATACATAATTGTACAATTAAACATATTGTCTGGAGGTAAATACGCTACAACAGAAGCTGAAAAAGCATATGGTCAAACTGTAGAAGACAATTATGGAAGTTATCAATACGTTAAGCTTAAAGATATAATAAATAATTTTATAGTAGGTTACGTAGGTGCAGGTAAACTTATACAAAACGCTAAAAGAACCGATGTTATATTTCATGCTAAAAGAGGGTTACAAGAATTTAGTTATGATACTTTAAAAAGTATCAAATCATCAGAGTTAACTATACCTAAAAGTTTAACTTTGGTTTTACCTCAAGACTACGTTAACTATGTTAAATGCTCTTACGTAGATCAAACTGGTATTTTACACCCTATATATCCTGCAAACAATTTAACAACAAGCCCTTTTTCTACACAAGCTCAAGATTCAGCTGGTATACCAACTCAAGATAGTTTTGGTAATGACATAGAAACAGAGTCTGTTACCCAAGCTAGATGGCATGCGGCTAATACTAGTTTTTTAAACGGCAACAATAATTTCACAAACGATCTTTGGGCATACAATTTTAACCTAATAGGAGACACGGGAGTTCTGTGGGGAAGAAGGTATGGTATAGATCCACAATACGCTCAGTCTAATGGGTGGTTTAATATAAACGAAAGAGAAGGTAAACTATCCTTTTCAAGCACTCTTGTTGATAGATTAATAGTTTTTGAATATGTTTCAGACGGTTTAGCAACTGATCTTGACACTAAAGTTCCTAAGCTAGCTGAAGAAGCTATGTATTCTTATTTAATGTATGCTTTAATTTCTACAAGAATTAACCAACCTGAATATGTTGTTCAAAGACTTCGTAAAGAAAAAAGTGCTAAATTAAGAAATGCTAAAATCAGATTATCTAATATAAAAGTTGAAGAAATAACTCAAGTTATGAGAGGTAAATCTAAATGGATTAAAACATAATAATAAAATCAATGGCAGAAGTTAAAAATGCTTTTATAAAATCCAAGATGAACAAAGATCTAGATGCTAGAATTTTGCCATCTGGAGAGTATCGAAACGCTATAAATGCTCAGATCAGTAGATCAGAAGGAGCAGATGTAGGCGCGTTGGAAAATGTTTTAGGTAATAAACTCGAACATGCTTTTGAAACCTCCGTGCCTAATCTTTTTTCTATAGGATATTTTGTTGATGAAGTTAGAAACAATATTTATGTTTTTTTAACAGATAACCAAACTAGTACTTTTAATCCTACTGGCGTTGGATCTAATCATTTTATATTTCAATACAATACTTCAACAGAAACATCTACTAAATTAGTAGAAGGTCCTTTTTTAAACTTTTCTACAATTTCACCTATATATGGAGTTAATCTATTAGAAAGTTTATTGTTTTTTACAGACAATAGAAATCAACCTAGAAAAATAAACATAGATAATACTTTAGGTTATTACACTACAGAAGATCAAATAAGTGTAGCTAAGTTTAGCCCTTACGAAAGTATAGAACTATGGCAAGAAAATTCAACTACTGCAGGCGAATACGAAACAACAATGAAAGACGTAATAAGCAAAGCTTATCCGTCTGGAGGAACTTGTAAAACTGTTGCCATAACATCTTTAGCTTCTTTTCCTGTAACTGACGCTTCTTTTGGAGAAGGTATATACATTAAAAATGGTGACGTAGTTGAGTACATTAATTCAACTGGAAATATTGTTCCTTTTACACCAGCTATTACCGTAGGAGCTGCAGGTTACAATAAAACAACAAAAGTTTTACAAGTAAGTTCAGCTATAACTTTAGCCTCAGAAACTACTTTAGTTATAAATCCAAATAGATATTATCAAAAAGGTTATAATGGTGATCCAAATTTTTTAACTGACAAGTTTGTAAGATTTAGCTATAGATTTAGATTTGATGATGGTGAATATTCTATAATGGCGCCGTTTACACAGCCAGCTTTTATACCTCAACAAGATGGTTATTTTTTAAATAGCTCACAAACAGCTACTGCCTATGCTCCTCAAGGTGGTATAGGAGACCAGCAACAGACTTTTGAATCTACTGTAGTGGATTTTATGCAAAACAAAGTTAATAAAATTAACTTAAGAATTCCTTTACCTACTTCAAAAGCTACCTTAGGATCAACTCTTCATGTAACTGCAATAGATATTTTATATAAAGAATCAGATGGATTAGCTGTTCAAGTTATTACAACAATACCCGTTGATAATACTTTTGTTGGAACAGATACAATATTTGATTTTGAATATCAATCTCAAAAACCTTACAAAACTTTACCTGAAAAAGATTTAATTAGAGTTTATGATAAAACTCCTGTTAAAGCTTTATCACAAGAAATAATTAGTAATAGAGTTGTTTATGGTAACTTTCAAGATAAACACACACCACCAGCTAGTTTAAATTATAATGTTAATGTTACTGAAAAAAGCCCTTTTAACCTGCAAACTGGTGCAGCAACTCAAAATGGTGCTTTAGTAAATGCAAAATCTATAAACCTTAGTAATCCAACAGGTAATATACAAGTAGGTAGTATAATTAGCGGACCTGGAATTACGTCAACACAAACAAGTGTTGCTACCGTGACGGGTTCACCAATAAGTAATATTACGGTTAATAAAGATGTTGCTAGTGCTGCTGGTGCATCATTTACCTTTACACCAGCAGGTGAAGATCAAAACACTACTAGTATAATAGAATATCCAAATTCTAGTGTTAAAACAAATAGAAATTACCAAATAGGAGTTGTTTTATCTGATAAATTTGGAAGACAATCAACTACTATTTTATCAAATAACAAAGACTCTGTTGTAGTTCAAGGCCAAACGTATATAGGTTCAACTCTTTATTCCCCATACATAGACTCTGGAACAGACCCATCTACTTGGCCTGGTAATTCTTTAAAACTATTATTTAATGATCCCATAGAATCTACACCTAATCCGTCTACAAATTATCCGGGTGTATATAATGGCGATGCTGCAGATCCTAACTACAACCCATTAGGTTGGTATTCTTATAAGGTTGTTGTTAAGCAAACTGAACAAGAATATTATAATGTTTACACCGCAGGTGCTTTAAAAGGTAATCCTACGGTTAACACCGAAGATCTTAGTAACTCTTCAATAGTTTTAATAAACGACAATATAAATAAAGTACCTAGAGATTTAAGTGAGGTTGGACCAACTGATAGAACTTATAGAAGTTCAGTACAATTATTTGGTAGAGTAGAAAACATAATATCTCCTACTGTAGGTGGTACTCCACAATATTCAAACACTGGTAATCAGCAATATTACCCAACCACAAGATCTTTTACTACAAATACTATAGAAGACTTATATGACTCATTTGATGTAGCATCGTCTTTAGTAACAACCGCAGAGTGCTATCAATATGATTTAAGTGGTGTAGCTAATGAAAAAGTTAGTTATGATACTTGTGATGGTGTTACAACAGTATGGACCGCTATTCCAAATTCACTTTCTACAACTGTTTGTGCTAAAGTTAATACGCCTGTTGCAACAGTTGGAAATCCAGTTATTTTACAAAAACCTAACGAGTGCAGCGTTAACATACCGATAACAAGTACAGATAATCCTTTTCACGCTTTTTTTAGAGCTGAATCAGATCCTTTTCTAGCTTATATGACTACGTCTCAAATACCCAGCGAACAGTTTGGTGTTGCTAATAGTGCGGCTAAACCTTTTGTTACGGTGGAGAATTTAGCTATACTAGAAACAGAAGCAACTGAATCAAGATTAGATATTTTTTGGGAAACTTCTACAGCTGGTTCGGTTATAGATTTAAACAATTTAATTTTAAATGATTCTGGCGGAAGTAGTGGGTTTAGTGATTTTAACGCAAGCAACTTTACGGAAGCGGCAGGTCCTGGAAATTTAAATGTTTTATCAAGTAATTTTGCTTTAACTGATAATTTAGGTGCAGATTTAGACCCCACTCTTTATTCTACTTTTGCGCTTACACTAAACACCGTAGTAAGTGATGCTGGAGTAGATAATACATCTTATTTTGTTCTAAATAGAACCGGTACTTCAAACGATTATAATATAGCTATAACAAATGCTTTTTTACAAAACGTTTTTTACCAAGCAGGTTCTGGTAGTTCAACAGTTTCCCCAACAAAATGGACTTTTTCTTTTTCATGGTTGTTAACAGACAGCTCTACATCTACATCAACTACTGGATCAGCTACTGAAAGAGTATTAATGGGTAATGAATCTCCAGTTATTTACTTAAACGATGGTACTACGCCCGCACCCGCAACCGAAGCAATTACTATAGATTTTAGTAGTACAGCTACAATAAAGTCATTAAAAGCTAGAAATGGTGCTTATAATGGGGCTACAACTCCTAAAAACAGTAATACAGGCTCACAGTTAGTGTGGTCTTTAGAAGCTAGAAAAACAGTAAATGGAACTGAAGGAGATTCTAATAGTTTATTTTCTTCTACTAACTCAAGTACCTCTACAGAATCTAGTTTTAGCTTTAATTGGTTAAATACTGGGGCTGCTGTAGGTTACACCGTAACAATAAAAGTCACAGACGCTAATGATTTAGACGCTGGGGAAAAAACAGATACTATAATTTACACTATAAGTAGTGGCCTAACAACATCAGCTACAAATTATTGTTATACTGCAAGCTGTGAAGACTCAAGTCAAGATGTTTTTCAACCAAGTGTTATATTTATTTCTGGAGCCGCAAATTCACAATACAATGGATATTATCTTTTTACGGATCCTTTTGAAGATTTACCTGTTGTAAATGGTAACGTTCAATTGGACTGGGGTAATGCATATAAAGGTGTTGGTGATTGTGGTAGAGAAGCAACCAATTTTAATGGATTAATGTTTGGAAGCTCTCTTAATGTAGTTTTTGGATATTATAATGGTAGTGATTCAAGTACAGATTGCAGCGGGTGTGGAAATACTAGTAGTGGTAGTCAATGCGTTGGGGCATGTCCCGTATGTTCTTCCACATATTCAGGAAATTATCCTATATCTATCGACACAAGTGGTATAACTTTTGATTTTATATAATGGAAGAAATAAAAGATCCTTTAGCTAAAAAACTATTAAAAGAATTTATTAAATTAAATTGGAAAGGTTTTAAATTATATTTAGTTGGTTCTCTTGTTGAAGGTTGGAAAACAAAAGATATTGATGTTGTTATTACTGGAAAAGGAGATAACAAGCAACTGTTTAATTCAATGGAAGCAGCTAGAAAACTAGGACCATTTGATATGTATTATACCAAGAATAAACTAGTATCTTTAAAAACAGGGCCATTTAAAATGAAATTTGCTAAATCTTATGATAGAGTTCATAGATGGTATCCTAGAAAAGGTGAATGGATAGACGGTTTATTTTGGCAAACATTAAACTTTCCAATTAAACATCCTATTACAGGAGAAGTAAAACATGCAGATAAAGAATACACAAAAGATCCATTGTTGATATATGATGGTACAGTGTAATTTAGGTTAAAAATAAGTGATAATTATATGGGAGCAATAATAGAAATTAAATACTTTAATAGCTTTTTACTAAAAAAGATAAACGAAAGTAGTGCAAGCCAGATACCATCTTGGAATGGATCTTTTGGTATACCCGTAAGTAAAGGTGGTTATCCTCAAATTGCAAGTATTTCAAGCAATGGTAACAATTGGGTTATAGAAGAAGCTAGAATTAGAGGTGGTTATAACAATACTAATGTTGACTATGGGGTTAAAGCTTACATAGTAGAAGAAGAACCAAATGCGGTAGATAGATTTAACAGTCTAATCTACTCTGGTATATTTAACTCTAGAACAGGTATAAACAATAGTAATGTTTTTTCTGTAGGTGAAGATATAACTAAGTCAGCAGATCCTGTAAACGGATCAATACAAAAATTATATGCAGAAGATACAAATTTAATTATATTTCAAGAAGCTAAAGTAAGTAGGGCTTTAATAGATAAAGACGCTATATATTCTGCTGAAGGTGGTGGGGCTGTAACAAGTGTTAATACAACAATAGGAACTATACAACCTTATGCTGGAAACTTTGGTATAAGTAGAAGTCCTGGAAGTTTTGCTGTTTATGGATATAGAAAATACTTTACAGATCAAGACAGAAACGCTGTAATGAGATTATCAATGGACGGTTTAACTGAAATATCTAACTATGGTATGTATGATTATTTCCGTGATGAATTTGCTACAACAAACAAAATAGTTGGTGGTTGGGATATTCACAACAAGCAATTCGTGCTTTCTACTCAAAATAGTTTAAGTACAGCTTATAACACATTGTCTTTTGATGAAAATGTTTTAGGTTGGCCAAGCTTTTTTACATATAAACCTGATCAAGTATTTAGTTTAAAAAATAACTTTTATAGTTTAAAAAATGGACAACTATGGAAGCATTATGATACAACTGTTAATAGAGGTAATTTTTATAACAATGCGTATTTGCTTGCGGGACAAACGTCTCAAACGTCTATAACTTTTGTTTTTAATCCAAAAGTAAGCATGTCTAAAAGTTTCCAAACAGTTAACTACGAAGGTAGTAATGGTTGGGAGATAACAAATTTTATATCTGATCCAACAGGTGAAGATAAGCTTAATGGAATATACAGCAATAGTAACGACAAAACAAATAAAGTTTACAGTTACAACGAAGGTGAGTACATTATGAATCCAGCAACTTCTTTACCAGTTAAACAAGCGGATTATGCAGCTGTATTTGGAACATCAAACCCTCCATACAATAGAATACACGCTGGATTTGATAGAAAAGAAAATAAATATTGTACCAATTTAGTAAATAGTAGTGTTGCATCGCAAGGCGAAGTTTCATTTGGGCCAAGCATTACAGGTATTAAAGGTTATTTTTCAACCGTTACTATATCTACAGACTTAACAACAGATTTAGGAGGTGCAAAGGAATTATTCGCTGTATCTGCTAACTATGTAGAATCATCATACTAAATATTATGCAAGAAATTTTAAACATATTATACGAATTTTTATTTGTCGGACCTCAGGGCTTAACCCTTGGTATAGCACCTGCACTTCTTGGTCCTATAATTTCAGGAGGAGCTAGCATACTTGGTTCTTTTCTTGGTGGAGGATCTGCTAGAAAAGCTGCAGAAAGAGCTGCACAAGAAAAAGCTAGACTTCAAGGTGAATTAGAAACATTAGAAAATAACAGGCAGGAAATAATAAATCCTTATGAAGGTGTTACGGATTTATCTAGTATGATAGAAAATCCTTTTGACAAAATTGGTGTGGCAACACAAGCTGCTGAGATGCAAGCGGAAGAAGCTGATATAGCTTTAGCAAATACACTAGACACACTTAGGTCTACGGGTGCTAGCGCTGGTGGAGCAACTGCTTTAGCTCAAGCTGCTTTAAGAAGTAAAAAAGGTGTTTCCGCTAGTATAGAACAACAAGAGGCTAAGAACGAACAATTGAAAGCACAAGGAGAAGCTCAACAACAACAGATGCAAATGGCTGAAGCTCAAAGGATGCAACAAGCAGATGTGCTAGGTAGAGAATTTGTATATGGTCAACAAGAACGTAGAGACACTCAAAAACTAAATCGATTACAAGCTCAAATAACTGGTAGTGCAAGTGAACAGGCTATGTACAATAATCAAGCTGCACAAGGATCAGCGGCAACAATGGGGGCTTTAGGTTCTTTAGGTGGTGCGGTAGGTTCTTATTTCGCAAGTAAATAAAATAAATTATGGCAAAAAATTCACTACCAACATTTTCAGGAAATTACGGTTCTCAAGGACAATATGATAAGGTACAAAAACCAGCAATAGATCAGTCTTCTTTATACAAAGATCAAGGTATTACTAAAGGTTTAAATGAGATTACAAAAGGGTTTACAGATTATTTTGCTAAACAAAGTGCTGCAACCGCTGCTGCAAAAATGATTGTTGATGAAAATTATAAATTTGGTGAAACGCAAAAAGAAAAATTACTTTGGCAGTTAGGTAAACAAGGTATAAACAATGAATCATTATATGCTTTAGGTTACAAGCTTATTGATGCTCAAACACAAAGTTCACTAAAAGTTAAACAAGCAAGAACTCCAGAAGAAAAAGCTGCTTTAATGAAAAATCAAAACTTTTATGGTAAAAAACTAGGGGAATTTTTAGGACTAGTGAATACTATGAAAGATTCTATGTCAACTTACAGTACAGATGGTAACCTTGAAGGTAAAGTAGGTGATCAAGGTCAGGTTGCAACTGTTGGTTTGCCTTACACTCCTAAGTATAATCTTGGTATGCCAGCTTTAATTGGCTTAGCTGATGGGGCTGATAGCGAGTTTTACATGGATAAAGGAGGTGACTTTAGAATACGAATGAATAGTAATCAAATTAAAAAAGGTGCTAAAAACGGATACTTAGATGAAAACGCTTCTGTTTTCTTAAGCTTTGATCCAGGAAGAGTTCCTAAATTAAAGAAACTTATAAACGATAAACTTATAGCTTCAAAAGTATTTGATAAAAATCTTAAGCTTAATGAAACATATAGTCAAAGAGTAAATAAATTAGATGGAGACTTTACTGTAACAGAAGAAATAACAAACATGGATGGTATTAGAAGTTTGTCAAAAACCACTATAGACCCTCTAAGAGACTCAATGCTGTCTGATCCGAAAAATGCACAAATCATATGGAAACAAATATGGAATCAAGATGGTGAACTAGAAATAGCTGATGGTTCTGAAAACTCAACTAATAAAAGTGTTTTTACAACAGAATCTGAAAAGAAATGGCTAGATAAATGGGATGAATATGTTTATGGTTCAGCTTCAGGCGTACAGGGAATAATACCTAGCGCTAGAGTTGTTGATAAAAAATTAACCGGTAGCGATTTGACTGATGCACAAAAGAAAGATAATAAAAATCAAAGTCAAGCTGAAATTGAAGCAAGTAAATTAATTGCTGGTATAACCTCTGGTGATGGTAATAAAGTTGCTAGTTTTTTACAAGGAAAAACTATTAATGGCAAAAGAATTCAACCAAACAGCATAAAACTTACGGAAAAGTTAGGTCCTTTTGAAAACGATCAAGCTGGTGGAAATGTATTAGATTTCAATATAATAGAAGGAACTTCAGTTACCTCAGCCGGAACTACGTATGGAACTAGTGCAAAAGGCATGAATCAATTTGATTTAAGCAACCCTAGTCAAGTGTCTGATTTAATACAGAAAATCATCGAAAAAGGTACTTATGGAGTTGACAAAAAACTAATAATAACTGAGGTAAATAAATTATTAGGTATTAATGAAAAAATAGATAATCCACTTTTAGACTAAATATATATGGCTAAATACACTTATAACAACGAACCTATATCAGAGGATTTCGTTACAGAAGCTGCCGAGGTTGGTGGTTTAAACATAGAAGAATACATTACTAGTAAAGATGGACTAGAAATTGTAGACGAATCAATAGTAAAGAACTCTCCCACGTCTCTGGATGCGGATGTGGAGGTGACTGCAGCATCCGTAACAAATGGGGAATCACCGCAGGAAAATGGTTCTTCGGTATCTTCAGATCCTGATCCAAAAAAGAAAAAACCAGACAACTCTAAAAAAGCTATACTAAAACGTAGAAAAGAAGCAAAACTTTTAGATAGTATTAGAACTTCTGTTGATGAAAATGGAGATTTTATTAATGCAGAAGCTTTAGACGAGGTAGTTGTTATAGGTAATAAACCAAGAGAAACAGAAATAGCAGATACTTTAGGTTGGACTTTGTTTGCACCTAATACCGTGCAGGGTAGGCGTGACCAATTAAACGCTACTATTCCTTATATACAAACACAAGATGGTGTTGAACTAGCAGAGCTAGACACTTTTAATGCAAGATTAAATGAAAAAAATACACCTGGTCAAACTGGTTTAGGACCTACTGGTGATCAAATTAATACTTTTTTTACTGGTGGAAACGATTTTAAAGAAGATGAAAACACTTGGGAAGGTGACTTTGCTGATGGTGAAATATTTGGAGGATTTAGAGGAGTAGATGAAAATTTTCCTTTAGAAGGAAATCAAGGTTTAGTTTTTGATTTTTCAGGACAAGGTATTGAAACAGATGCTAATTTAATATCTGTTAGTATACCCGCCGCGCGTACAATTTTTGTTAACCAACAAACTACTTTAGAATTAGAAAATCAATTAAAAAGAAAAACTTTACCTAATTTAGTAAATGAAACTATAGAAAAAGGTAAAGATTTTTTAAACGAAAGCGACAACGACTTAATAACGCTACAAACTAAATATGACTCTTTACCAGAGGGATCAGCAGAAAGATTACAAGTTGCTGAAGAAATAAACACTTTGGTTGAAAGAGAAAATTACGGTGGTAAACTATATGATCCATTTACTGGAAAAGTTTACGATTTTGAACAAGCTCCTCAAGAAGTTTTACAAATATATGGTAAAGCTAAAAACGTAGCTAGAAATACACCCCTTACAGATCTAAAGAACGGTTTAAACAAAGCTTATTATAAAGTTGTAGCATTAGCTAAAGGGATAGAAAACTATTCTAAAGATGAATTAGAAGCAGCTGTACCAGGTATTCAAAATATAGCTGGTGGGATTGCAAATGTCTTTGGTTCTACTACAACTTTAGAAGCGGATTATAATTTCATAAATGAAATTGCACAAAGAGAATATATACCAAAACGAATAACAAAGCTACCAGGAAAACATCCTTTTGCCTTAGCGTTTAACAAAGCTTTAGAAGACTATGTTGTTTTAAATAGAGCTTACCAAGTTAACAGAAATCCTATAACAAGTGAAAAAGAAGGGTTTGCTATGGCTTTTTGGGATTCTGTAGTAGAAAGATCAGGCGCTACTAGTATGACAACGGGTGTTACTAGTGCGCAAAAAGAAGTGGAAGCTTTTTCTGGTGTAATGCAAAGTGTTGGTTTAGTAGATTTAAAGCCTGAAGTTTTAAACGAAAGACTTTCTCTTTCTATTCCACAAATGGCTGGTGGTGGATTTGTTGACTTAAGTTTGTTTGCAGGAGAAATTTTTGCAACTAGGAAACTTTCCTTCAACATGTTTAAAAAAGGTGCGGATGCAGTTCAAAAAATGGTTGCTGCAACTAGTGCTTACAAAAAATCTGGAATTATTAGAAATTCAACCCCTATTATTTTGAAAGGTTTTGAAGAGGCAGGTACTTTTGTAGCAAGCAGTTATGTGATGGGTAGAGATCCGTCAGCAGAAGAAAATAAAGCTACTGCAAAGTTTGCTTTTTTTCTAGGGCTTGGTACAGGAGGCGCAGGATTGTTGTTAAAAAACATGCCTGTAAACACCTTTATGTCACCAATTACAGCTCAGCTTGCTAAAACTCGTACAACTAAAAATTGGATACCTAGTCTTACAGGTGCTGGTGTTGGTGCTTTTTCTTTTGAATTTGCTTCAGCAATTACAGACAGCAAGGAGTATTTTAAACAAACTCCTCAAGAAATGCTATATCATTATTTAGCTGAAGTTGGTAAAATGGGATTGTTAGGTTCAAAAAGTATTTTTTCAAAAAATGGAATGTATCGAGCGGCTAAAAATGATATTAGAGAAATGGTCGGTATGTCAACCACTCAAGTAAGAGACGCTGGTAAAGCTGTTGGTTGGAATGATTTTGATAGAATTAAAAAACCTGATTTATTTACAACAGAAGATTTAGCTCAACAAAAAGGGCAAAAAATAGAAGATGTAAACAAAAAAATTCAAGATAACGAAATAACAAAAGAAGAAGGTTTAAAAGAAATAAGCGAACTTGAATCAAACTACAAGGTTCTTGAATCGCAAGCAGAACTTAATATAGCTAAAGAAACAATAAAAGAAGAAGATAAAAGTGATTTACAACCTAAAGATTCTGAAATATACGTAGCGTTAGAAAGGCTTAAGCTTGGCCAAGAATTAAATGCAAGAGATAACTATGTTCTTGCAAACACGCCTGTTGCTTTATTATTAAATAGATTTGCTGGAGATGCGGCCGCTACAAGTCAACCTACATTAGATTATCTAAGGTCTATAAGTCAAAGATCTCAAATAATTGAAGACATTTTAGATGGAAATTTTGCGCTTAAAGCTCAGTCAGGTACTAAACTAAGGCAAGAGTCTTTTAAATTTGTTTTTGACTCAATGGATATTGGAGAGAAAATGATGAATCTTGATAATAAAAAAGATAAAACAGATTTAGAAGAAAGTGAATTAACAGAGTTGAGAAAAGAATATGAAAGACGACAACCTAAAGGAGATCTTTATGAAAATATTACTTCTAAAATTAAAGAGCAAAGGTTTAAAGTTTATGATGAAAATATAAAGGAATCACAGGAGTTTTTAGACGCAGGTAAAGAAGGTGCAATTGTAGAGATTGAAACAGAAAAAGGTTTTCAACAAAAATATAATGAAACAGTTGGTGGAGATAAAAATGTAGAAAAAAGTCAAGGATTTTTTGATCCTAGCACTAATACTATGTACGTCAACAAAGCTCGTAATATAGAAACTGGCGAGACAGCAACTGTAAAACATGAAATAGATCATTTTGCATTAAGAAATTCTTTAAAAAATGAAGAAGGTTTAGTTACAGACGAAGGTATTAAAATAATAGACGATGTAATAGATCGATTAACACCTAAACAAAAGACTATAGTAGAAGATAGAATTAATGCTGTTTATAAGTTTAATGAAGACGGTGTTGAAAAGAATAAAAATGAATACTATGAAGAGTATTTAACTGTTCTATCAGAATCTATAAGAAATAAAGAGATACAATTTAGTGAAGACTTTGGGTTTGGCTTAACAAAACTTATACCTTTGCTAGATAGGAAAGTAGAAATGAATGCTAAAACAGGAGAGAACCTTTTTAACATGATAAAAGATTTTGCTGGAGGAGGAAAACAAGGTGCTGAAGCAATGCAGAAACTTTCTAAAGAAGCAGAGGGGAAAGAAATTGGTGATAAGGTGGTAGAGTCTAGAACTGAGGATTTACTAGAAGGAATTAAAGAAGGATTGTATACTAATGAAACTTTAGTAGATTTAATAAACTCTAAATCAAAAGACACTACAGATAAGTTTGCCGCTATAGATGCTATAATTGAAGAAAATTGGCCCGTAATAAGTAAAGCACTAGGCTTTAATCCAACTGGTCAAATTTCAATGGAAAACATAAAGGGAGCTGTTAGAGAACAAATGCAAGGTATTTTCCCTAACAAAGGTGGGAAACGTAAGCCAGAGTTTTTTAAAGATTATATACCTCCAGGCAAGAAAAGAATAAACAAAGCGGGAGATGAAGTTGAAGGAACTAAAGTTACAACGTTTTTAAATAGATTTAGAGAGAGAACACCTGAAATATTAGAAAGAGCTAAAGCTTTACAAGCTGGTGAGACTAAGCTTGAAGGTGAAAGCTTAGATTCAGAACAAGCTAAACAAGTTACTGCACCTAAACCTGCAAATTTAAAACCTGCTGTTGAACCTACATTAAATGTATTTAGTATAATTAAAAAAATAAAGGGAAAAAATAAAACAAACGAAGATGTTGAAGTTTTTGAAAAAGATTATAAGACAGCAGTTGAAACTTTAGCTAAAGAAAAAGGTATAGATATTACTAAAGAAAATTTAACGCCTAAAGAAATAAAACAGATAACGCCATATGAAATCTTAGCTCAAGAGGTTGGTATACCTGTAAATAAATTAACTACTCCTAAAGATAACTTATCTAAACCTGAGTCAATGAGAGCACAACAATTGCTACTTGATTCTAGAGCTTATATAAAAAACGTTGTACTTGGTCAGGCTAACAGAGAAGTCACCACAGAAACAAAACAAAGTGGACTTCAAGTTAAAAGAGGTGGTGAATCTTTAGGTTTAGGTACAAATTTAAAGAAAATCTTTTTTAATCCACCTAAAAGAATTGGTAACAACTACGTAAGCACACCAAAACTATTTGACAATAAAGTTTTTAATGCAGCTATTGGTACTAAAGATGGTAAGGTAGACGAAAATTATAAACCTCAATCATCTGAATCACAAGTTATAAAAGCTTTGTTAAAAGCTGTAGCTGAGCAGATGACAACTAAAGCTGCTGTGAACGTTATTGATGCAAAAGAAGGTAAGGGTGAAATCGCAACAGATGCAGCCGCTACATCTAGAGGAAACCTTCAAAGAGGTAAAAATCCAATAGTATTTGCTAAAACAAGTGGTCAAAAGGAATTAGATAATATTTCTGGAGTATTTAAAGGTACAAAACCAGAAAACAATAGAGAAAGAAAAAGAATTTTAGTAGATGAACTACCAAAGTATTTTCCTATTAAACAAATACTAAGACCAACTAACTTTACTTCTGGCACAGCAATGTCAAGCATAGAAAAAAGAGGTTTTAACGTACTAAGCAATATAAACAAAATTACTGATTCAAAACTAAAAAAAGAAGCTGAAGAAAAATTAGCAAACGAAACGTTACTAGATTTAAATGTTATTATAAACGAAGCTATAACTAAAGGAAACGAAAAAGATTTTACTGAAGCTGAAATAACTGCGTTTAAAGAAGCTGTTAGAGGTAAAAAAGGAATTAACTATAAAAACAACGCTACTAAACAAGAGCTTCACAACGAAGGAGTTAAAAAAATTGTAGAAGGTTTTGTTGACATGATTCAAGAAGGTGGACCTAGTGCACTTGTTGTTGCTAGGGAAATGCTATACCACCCTAGTTTGAATGCTAATTTTAACAGAAACATGGCAACAGCTATTGGTAGAGAGTTTGGTGTAGAGGATGGTAAAGGAAATTCTACTGACGAGCATGTTTTCCAAGCAATAGAAAATGCTAAAGCATTATTAAAAATTGCCACGTTAAAAAATAAAACTATAAGAGATAATTCTAAAAAATATTACGCAGACTGGTTACCAGAAAACTACATACAGTTTACTTTAAAGAACAAAAGTGATATTATAAAAGGTAATCTAACTGATGCGGATGGCAATGTGTGGACTAACTCTGGCGGAACTTCTCATCCATTGTTGATCGAAAGATTAAACAAAGCTATAGAGTCTGGTAAAAAAGAAGACTGGGATAGAGTACCAAGTTCACTTTTAAGATACTTTAGTGAGTTTGCTCATTTAAATCCTAATAATTTATTTATTGCTAAAAACGTAAATGGAAAAATAATTAACGAAACTATATCTAAAAAATTTAATGTTGAAGTTCCTAAAAGTTTTCAACAAAATTTAAATGTAGTTGCTGAGCAAGCTAGATTAATTAAAGAACAAATACTTTCAAACGCAGGTGGAGAAAATAAAATAACTCCAAAACAAGCGAAGGCTAGGATAAATGAATATGTTAAGCTTGCTAGTAGCGTTACTAAAGCTGAAACGGTAAACAATAAAAATTTACCTAAAGTAATATCTTTTTCTAAAACAAAAGAAAATAAGAAAGTTTTAGATGAAATGGAAAACTTAGATAAAGCTTTTAGAAATGCTAGAAACCCTAAGGCACCTACAAAAGGTATAAGCGTTTGGGATTTTGACGACACATTGGCAACAACAAAATCTAATGTATTGTATGAGTTACCTAACGGAAAAAAAGGTACATTAAGTGCAACAGATTTTGCTAAACGAAGTGCTGAGCTAGAAAGCAAGGGAGCAATATTTGATTTTAGTGAATTTAACAAAATTACTAAAGGAAAAAAAGGTCCAATGTTTGAAAAAGCTTTGAACAGAAATAAAAAATTTGGTAACAGCAATGTATTTATATTAACAGCTAGACCAGGTGCTGCGGCAAAACCCATACATGATTTCTTAAAAGCTTTAGGTTTAGATATACCTTTAAAGAATATAGTTGGTTTAGAAGATGGAGCACCTAGTGCTAAAGCTAGATGGGTTGTTGGTAAAGCTTCTGAAGGTTTTAATGATTTTTATTTTGCTGATGATGCTTATAAAAACGTTAAAGCTGTTCAAGATGCATTAAGTGTATTAGATGTTAAATCAAAATCAAGACAAGCTTTTGTTAAGTTTAGTGACTCTAAAGATTTAAGCCAAGCTTTTAATAGCATAATAGAAAACAAAACAGGTATTGGTGCTGAAAAAGAATATGGTAGGGCTAAAGCAGAGGTTGCTGGTGCAGGTAAAGGAAAATTCAAGTTTTTTGTACCTCCTTCAGCTGAAGACTTTGTAGGTTTATTATACCCTACGTTAGGTAAAGGCAAAGTAGGTGATGCGCAAATGGGCTGGTATAAGAAGCATTTATTAGATCCTTATGCTAGAGGTTCTAGAGATATTTCAAATGCAAGAGTTAGCACAATGAATAACTATAGAGCTTTAAAGAAACAATTAAAAATTGTACCTAAAGATTTATTAAAAAAAATACCTGGAGAACCATTTACAAAAGAGCAAGCTGTAAGAGTTTATATTTGGAATAGAGAGGGATCAAACATTCCAGGATTAAGTAAAACAGATTCTGCAGAATTAACTAAATATGTTGAAGACAACGCACAGCTTAAAGTTTTTGCTGATGAATTAATCAACATACAAAAAGGTGAAAAATACGCAACACCTAAAAATTCTTGGTTAGCTGGTGGTATTACTAATGATATATTACAAACCTTAGACACAACAACTAGGTCTAAATACTTAGAAGAATGGCAAAGAAATTCAGACGCAATATTCACTGAAAAGAATTTAAATAAACTAGAAGCGGCTTATGGTAAAGATTATAGAGAGGCTTTAGAAAACATGGTTGAACGTATGAAAGCTGGTAGCAACAGGAATTTTAAAGGTGATACTTTAACTGGAAAAGCTGTTGATTGGTTAACTGGTTCTATTGGAGCTATCATGTTCTTTAACACTCGGTCAGCTGTTCTACAGACTATATCTGCAATAAACTTTGTAAACTTTACTGATAATAATATTTTAGCAGCTGGAAAAGCTTTTGCTAATCAACCACAGTTTTGGAGAGATTTTAAAACTTTAATGAATTCTGATTTCTTAGTAGATAGAAGAAGAGGTTTAAGACTTAACGTTAACGAATCAGACATTGCTAAAGCCGCACAAAAAGATGGAGTACAAGGTGCTATAAATAAATTGTTAGAACTAGGTTTTTTACCTACACAAATAGCGGATAGTTTTGCTATTGCATCTGGTGGATCTACTTTTTATAGAAACAGAATTGGTACTTATAAAAAACAAGGTTTTTCTACAAAAGAATCCGAGGAGAAAGCTATGCAAGACTGGAGAGAAACTTCTGAAGAATCTCAACAATCAAGTAGAGCTGATAGAATATCCATGCAGCAGGCTGGTCCTTTAGGTAGAGTTGTTTTAGCTTTTGCTAACACACCTATGCAGTATACTAGGTTAATGAAAAAAGCTGCTTTAGATTTAAAAGACGGTAGAGGTGATGCTAAAACAAACATATCTAAAATTATATATTATGGTATGGTTCAAAACTTTATATTCAACTCACTGCAACAGGCGTTGTTTGCTGTATCCCTAGGTGATGATGACGAAGAAGTTAAGAATACAAAAAAAGAAGAAAAGTATTATAGTATAGCTAACAGCATGGCTGACAGTATTTTAAGAGGAACAGGTATAGGTGGTTCAATTCTTTCTGTGATTAAAAATTCAGTAATAAAAATGAATAAAGAATCTAAAAAGAAAAATCCTAAATACGAAAAACTAGCCGCAACATTGCTTCAAGTATCTCCACCAGTTTCTTCTAAGTACAACAAGATAACTAACGCTGCAAAATCTTATTCTTGGAATAAAGATGAAATGATTAATGGTGGGTGGAGTTTAGATAATCCAGCTTGGTTAGCGGGTGGAAATGTTATATCAGCAACGACAAACATTCCTTTAGACAGATTAGTTAAAAAAGTAACTAATGTTAAAGATGCTTTAGGTCAAGACTTGGAAATGTGGGAGAGAATAGCTTTAATGGGTGGATGGCAAGACTGGGAGCTGGGTATTGATGAAGAAAAGAAATTTACTGGAGGATTTAAACAAGCTAAGTTTTCTAGCTCTAGCTTTAAACAAGCAACTTTTAAATGAAAATAAGTACAAACATAACTTACGCTGAAGCTATACACTCTAGCACAGCTAAACGAGAGCAAATAGACAATACACCTAGCCCTAGCCAAATAGAAGCAATGAAGTTATTAGCTGAAAAAATATTTCAGCCATTAAGAGCTTGGGTTGGTGGACCAATAAAAATTAATTCGTTTTTTCGCTCAGTAGCTTTAAATGAAAAAATTGGAGGCGCAGCTTCTAGCCAACACTGTAAGGGTCAAGCTATGGACATTGATGATGTTTACGGCTGCAAAACTAACGCAGAAATGTATCATTGGATAAAAGAAAATTTAAACTTTGATCAGATGATATGGGAGTTTGGAACTGATACACAACCTAATTGGATACATGTAAGCTATGTGTCTGATGAAGATAATAGAAATAAATGTTTAAAAGCTTATAAAGAACGTAATAACACTAAATATAAAGTAATATGAATTCACCTTTGTTAAAAAAAATGAAAAAGAAAGCTTCGTGTTGGAAAGGATACGTTGCTAAAGGAAAAAAGAAATCTCCTAGCGGAAAGAAAAATCCTGATGGAAGCCCAAAAATGGTAAACAATTGTGTAAAAAAAGGTTCAAAAAAGAAATAACATTATGGCTTTCAAAATACACAACATGTACAGCAAAGACGGAAAAGTGGAAAAAGCTGAAACAATGAAAGAACATTTAGCTTTAAAAAAGAAAGGATATAATCATGACAAACGAAGAAAAAAATGAAAAAATTATGGAAAATTGCCCTTATTGCAGTAATTGCTATTGTAGCTAGCTGCGGACCTTATGTAAAAAAACCTGTTGCTAGTCATATTGTGGCTGTGACAACAGAGGGAGATACTATTTTAGTAGCTATTGATAAAATACGACCTAACATGTATCGTAGTTACTACCCTGTGTATAGTACTTATAATTATTATAGGCCTTATTACTACGGTCAGCAACAATATCAATTTAGGTACTCTGATAATAGAGGATCTAGAGGAAGTAATGGTGGAAGTAATAATAATAATAAAGGAGGTGGAGAAAAAATAATTCCTAAAGAAAAACCAAAAGCTCCAGATATACAAGTTCGACCGTCAGGCGAAACATTATTAAAAACTAAAAGATAAAAGATATGCCAATAAAAAAGAATTTAGGATTAGACATCGACGGGGATGGTAAGCCTGATTTAAATCTTGATTTAAAAACTTTAATATTAGTTATTGGAGGAGTTATAAGTATTACTATGACTTATTCTACTTTAACCAAGCAAATAGAGTTAAACAAACAAGAGATTGAAATTGCTAAAGAATTACCTCCAGCTCAATCACATGAATTAATAGATCAAAAGATTTTGTTTTTGGAAGAGCATATTAAAGAGCAAAACATTCGTTTAGACAAGATAGAAGATAAGGTATATAAAAGATGATTATTTTAAAACCAGAGTCTCCATTTGAAATGAGAAAAACTACTAAGGGAAAGGGTAGAACATTTAGGAAAGCTAGTGAAGGAGCTGGTATGACTAAAAAAGGAGTTAAAGAATATAGAAAAGAAAATCCCGGTAGTAAATTAAAAACAGCTGTTACCGGTAAGGTAAAAAAAGGTAGCAAAGCTGCTAAGAGAAGAAAATCGTTTTGCGCTAGATCCAAGGGTTGGACAGGTGAAAGAGGTAAGGCAGCTAGACGAAGATGGAAATGTTAAAAAGGAACAATTAAACAATGGGCGTACCATACCCAAAAGTTCCTGTAACCGAAGGGGATCTCATTTGAGGTCCCCTTCTTTGATTACTAGCCATCGCAACTAAGACACGATTCGTCCATTGCTTGTTCAGCAATATCTCCACGCAACACTGACTCAGTCCGAGTATAATATAAGGTTTTAATACCTTTTTTCCAAGCTTCAAAATGTACTTTATTTATCCACTTAGGTGTAGCAACGCTAGGAAAAGCTAAGTTTAAACTTACACTTTGATCTATATATTGCTGTCTTATACCCGCTTGATTAATTAATTCTAATTGATTAATTTCTTTAAATGTTTTAAATACATCTTTAGCTGGTATGTCATTATAGGGTCCAACCATTACATCTTTCAACTCTTTTAAACCTTGTACTGATCCTCCGTCTTTTAAGATTTTAGACCATATAGTTTCATTATTGATTTTAAGCTTTCGAAAGAGCTTAACCAATGTGGGGTTTTTACGAATAAAAGTACCTTTAGCACTTTGCTCAGTAAATACATTAGCAGCCCAAGGCTCGATACCAGGAGATACATTACCGCTAAGCTTACTATTACTAACGGTAGGAGCGATAGCCCTGAGATGAGTATTACGCATCCCAGTGCCGACACACCAAAGAGGTTCCCCAAATTCTTCAGCAAGGGCCATAGATGCTCGTTCAGATTCGATTTTAATTTGTGAAAATATTTTTCTAGTTTCATATTGTGATAATAATCCTTCAAATGGTAGGCCCTTTTCTTGTAAGTACGTGTGCCAACCTAAAACGCCTAATCCTAAAGCTCTACCTTTTTCAGCAGATCTTACAGAATTATGAAATCCAACTTTACCTTTGGATCTCTGTATAAACTCTTCTAATACGCCATCTAAGAACCAAATGGCATCGTGTATAAGATTTGTATTTTTCCACTCGTCGTATCTAGCTATGTTTAAACTAGACAAACAACAAACAAAACTATGTGATTCATCTGTGTGTAATGTAATCTCACTGCAGATATTAGTCATGTGAACTTTTAACCCGTGCTTTTTGTAAGCTGTTGGGTTATTTTTATTTGTATTCCCCTTAAATAACACATAAGGTTCTCCAGTAGCTTTACGCTTTTGAAGTAATTTCCCCCAACGTTTTCTAGCTTCTCCATCTCCTGTTTCAACTCGTCGCATAAACTTGTCGCCGACCACAGCACACTGGTGGAGGTTGAGCGATTGGCGGTTAACGTCTCCTTTAGGTTCACGTATTTCGAGCCACTCATCAAAATCGGGGTGTTCAATGTTAAGATTAACCGATGCAGCTCCTCGTCGGACAGATCCTTGATTAGTGGCAAGTATTGTTGAATCGTATATTTTACAAAAAGGCACAACGCCGTCACTTGTTCCATTTCCTTTAATTTTTGCACTAGCGGGTCTGATTTGATTAATACCGATACCTACTCCACCGCCGTGCTTTGCGAGTAACATCATTTCTAGGTTTTTACTACCTATATCATAAATACTGTCTGCAACATCTATACCAAAACAACTGATCGGTAAACCTCTGTCTGTACCTGTATTAGATAACACAGGAGAGGCTAAACACAACCAACCGTTCCATATATACTCAAAAAACTTTTGAGCCATTTCAGGACGTTCTAAACGTTTGGCTACAGTATCACAAACTCTATGGTATGCGTCCCAAGGTGTTTCACCTTTTAAAAGATAACCTCCACCAATAGTTTTTTTATATACTTCAGTGTCTCCCCAGCTTGGGTAATCAACACCTTTTTTCCATTCATTATTCCACATTTTCAAACTTTTTTTCTTCTGGTTGAGGTCTAGACTCTACATCTTTAAGCTCTTCAACTAACTTAGTCCATTCATCTTTACCTATATTCAACTGAAAAGCAGTTAAAGTTCCTTTAGCTAATTGATCTACTTGTTGTAGCTTTTGAATCAAACTATTAACTACATTAGTTAATTGTTCTATTTTTTTCTGCATTAATATTAATTTATTTTCTTTCATTTTATATAATTTAATTGTTACCAAACATCTTCAAAATCTTCGCCTTCATTCGCTTTACTATAGTCAGTCGGCCTAATAGCAAAGAAATCAGTGTGAGTGTGACCCCCGGTAAGATGATCAAACCAAGCCATTTTGTCAATTGACTTTTGGTCATATTCAAATTTAAATTTGCCTTCTG
>Ga0209535_1000181_pt1 | contig 42650 bp, 53 predicted proteins | sample LinPmetageLP28_FD_184041 | JGI IMG/M metagenome (GOLD analysis project Ga0209535, IMG submission 184041) | Marine viral communities from the Pacific Ocean - LP-28 (SPAdes) (version 2) | ecosystem: Environmental > Aquatic > Marine > Oceanic | place: Pacific Ocean | collected 2009-08-22 | reverse complement strand
CAACTTCACGCATAACATCTTCATCTTTAACACCTACTAATAATTTTTTAACATAAGGGTCTATGTTTCTAAGTTGAGGTATGTCGTTTAATTGTGCGATAGAATCATTCTTAGTTAACCCTGTAATAAAATCTTTACCCCATCTTGAATTTAATATTTCATCTGCAGTTTTACCAAATACTTGCCTTCTAGCTTCTTTACCTTTTTTTCCAGGCATAATAGTTTTTACTGCTCTACCTGCTTTGGTAGTTTTATTTACATAAGCTGTTCTTTCTGCATTTGACAATATTGCTCTTGAACCTGCTTTCACACCAGAACCATACATAAATAACAAGTTTGTAGGGTCAGCACCTAATCTAAATACACCATCAACTAATGCTGATGTTAAAGAATAACCTACAGAACCCTCTGGTGAAAATGTACCTGCGAGTATTCTACCTGGTGATATATTGACATCTCCTGCAACTTTTGTATCGTATTTAAATTGATTTTCATCTTCAGCAAAGTCTTGTGTAACAGAATCACCATATATTTTTGCTGCTTCCTTTCTAGCTCTAGCAGGGGAGTAACCTAAATTAAGAGATTGTTTATATCCCTCTGTCTGTGTTAAATCTTGACTGTTTGCAAAAAAACCAGTACCTAAGTTTCTAACACCATATTTTTCTTGTGATTCTTTTGCTCGTGTGTATCTTGTTGCACCATATTTTTCTTTTGATTCGTTATACGCATCAGCAAAAGTATCTCCTAATAATTTTCTTCGTAATTCATCTGGACCATTTTTCTGCAGTGCAAAACCTGACAAACCACTTTTTAAAACACCTTCTAATAATGGTGTATCTGTAGCTTGTGAAGCGACTGCAGCAGATTTAAAACCTCTTGATACCCATTCAAATCCTTGTGTAAGTTTTAAGTCTGACATTTGGGTAAATCTTTTGAATGGATTTACATCTGTTATTACCTTTTCTCTATCTTGTTTTTCTTGTGATGAAAATTGTTTAGCTGCTATATCTAACAATAATTCATCATCAGCTTGTACACCCATTTGTGGTAAGTAAGACACTAATCTTTTATCTAGCGTAGGATATGCACGACTTACATCTGCAACTTGTTGTGCTAATTCAGGAGTAATTTGTTTTTTAAATAAATCTACTTCTTTTTTGTTAGCAGTAGATTGTGCTGAGTAATACTCCTCTAATTCAGGTGGTATAAAAAAATATGGCTTGACCATTTAGGAATCCAATAATTGGTCAAATATAGGGTCTGGAAATACCTCTCTTGCTGCCATTAAAAAATTATCTACTGTATTTGTAACAATCGGTTCTGGACCATTGTTGCCTGGACCAAAAGGAATACCTGCGGTAACAGGTTCGCTAGGTCTTTGTGTAGGTGCTGATAATGACATAGGTTGTGGTCTTGGACCTGGTATTGCACCTGCAGGACCACCATCCATAGGTGGTGAACCACCAACTGCAGCTATTTGGTTTTCTAATGCTGTAGTCTGACCTGTTGGGTCGCCTTCCATTCTTGGTGGTGCAACAACATCTTGGTATGCACCTCCACCTGTCATATCAGTATCGGTTGCATCTCGTAACGCTTTACTTTTTCTTACCATAAATCTTTTCCTAACTCTGGGTTGTATTCGTATTCAAATGTTAAATTTATAAAAAAGTGTGGATGTGGTGTAGGCAAAGTTAAAAATTGTTTTGCAACAACTACATCATCTTGTGTAAGTGCAGTTAAATCTTCTTTTGTTCCTGTAAATACTTCTTCTGACCAATCTTCCTGATTAATCATGTCAAAAAATATATTTGTAACTTTATTGTTGTCCACCAGGACCTCCTGCTAATGCACCTAATACTTGTTCTATACCTGCAGGTTGACCACCTGGACCTCCAGGAATTTGTGGTCCACCTTGTCCAAGTAATGCTTGTTCTTCTGGACTAGGTTCTTCACCTTCTGCTGTATAAAATTTATCTAGTATCTCTGTCATTTTTTGTGGGTCTTTTCTTATTTCTATTGCTGCCATAGTAGCTTGTGGGTTACCTTGTGCTGCTTGTGACATCAATGATTCAAACAACACTGTTTCTGCTTTTTCTGCATTAATGCGTTGTTGTATCTTAGTAATGTTGTCCAACCCATCCATATTTTCTTGTAATGTCTGTGTGTCAATAATGCCTTGTTGTTTTAGTTGCAAACCAGTAATTATTTTTTGTGGCTCATCAAATCCTGCCATGACACCATACACTCTTCTTGTTTCATAGACTTCTTTAATATCTGTTGTAGGTGTATAAGATTCTTTATATGCAGTACCTTTGTGCCTACCTGCAATAGGTTTACGCAAACCAGGAAACATATTCTCATCATATTCTAATCTTTTAGCATCTAACTCTTGTAATGCTTCTTGTAATATACCTTGATACTCTCTTACATGTAAAGATGCAGATTGTCCTAATTCTTCTAGTCCTCTACCTGTTACGAATGCGTTAGGTGATTGTCCATCATCAGATACTGGATAAGCTGCACCAAGTCGCAAATGTCTTTCAAGTCTATCTACTTGTTGAAATAATTGATATGGTAGATTATTGACTGGCTTAGACACTTGCGAACCAGGTGTTAAATAGTTAACAGCAAATCTGCCTTTTCTATATTTTCCTGACTCTATCTCACCAACAATGTTTGTTTCTGTAAATACTGCATCCTCCATAGCAATAGTTCCAAGTATGTTAATCTTTGCCATGTTCGCCATAAGACCAGTAATGTGTTGAAATTGTGATTGCATCTGGTCAAACGAATATCGTTTAGCTACTACAAAACATGGTCCTGACTTTAAAATATTAGGCATAAAGTCTATTATTTTTTTGTTCTCTGGTAGGAATACATAAGTTCCTTCTTCATCTCTATACTCAACTACAACCTTGCCATGTCCTGTAGAGTTAGCCCATCCTGCTGCTCTATCTGAACTGTCTAATAACGCAGAATATGGATTTGTAAAACCATCACTGTTTTCTTCTTGTGCAAATATATATTTTTTAGCATCTGGATATTGTTCTGCCAACACTGTGTGTGGCACTCTACGAATTATTGCTAATTCTTTTGGTTGTTGGTCGTTACCAAATATTCCAGGGTAACAACTAAATGGGTCTTGTAGTTCAGCATAAGGATAAGGATTGCCATCTTTATCTCTTCTATGTCCTATAGTCCATGCGATAAAACCATAACCAGGCAACCATCTTGCGGCTTGTGGTAATTGCATGTGTAGTTTTTGAAATTTATCGTATGAAGTGACAATGCGTTCTAGTTTTTCTGATTTCTTTCTAGCTCTTTCGCTATCTTTTTCATTTATAATATCTACTTTTAAATCAGGACTTCTACCTAGTTTTTGTGCAAATCTTTCTAATGCTGTAAGAAACATGTTTGGTGCAGGTAGTTCGTGATATTCTACATTAACTGAATTACCAAGAAGTGCTTTTACTGCAGCTTCACCACCATTCATAATGTCACGAATCCTAGACCTATCAACCATTTGTTCTTGATTGATTACTCTTAGGTAATCTATTTTGTCATATAATTTTTTACTACTTAAAGGCATTTAACTCCAATTATCTAAATCCATACTACTAGGTTCGTACCCTTCAAAGCTAGGACTATAATCGTAACCTAACTCTGCAAAGCGTTCTTTTTGCATTCTTCTTATGGCTCTCATTGGAAACCAACTAGCCATAACTATGTCAGTCTTTGTACCCACTGTCTTGCTTTTATTTTTAGCAGAACTAAAATACACTAACTGACTTGTATATAAGTTTACCTTCTCTTGTGCTTCAAAGCTAAGATATGGCAAAGAAATTTTGTTTTCCTGAAACATTGGTCGCATAGCTGTAACACCATACAATGGGTCAAATTTGTTCTTAAATGTTTCGTGTCCTTCTAAAAAGATACCATGTGAAGATGCAAACTCTCTAATACTGATATCTTGTCGTATTGCTTTTTGGAAACCATTTTCCTCTATAACCCAATGTGACAAATTATACTTTAACCACCATTGTTTAATAATGTCTAGTGCTTGTGGAATACCACCACCTAAAGAGTTGTTCATATCTACCATGTGCAGTTTATTTTCTACAGGTTCGTATGCCCATAAAAATGCTGCTTGATAACCTGTAGAAGCAGGGTCTAATCCTGCAATTAATCTTGTACCTTGTGGTATATGTCCTATGTCACGCTTTTGGTCACGACACTCTTCTATCTCTACTCTGTCAAACAAAGATAATCCATCTGGCATAGCAACATTAAGATAGACCATTTCGTATATAGCTCTACCACCTGTTGTTTCTGCTGCTCGTTTTCTGTCCATTAACCACTTGTAAGTTCTTTTACCAGACCACAACATACAATCTTTATGTTCAGCTTCATCCCAGTCAGGCATGTTACAAGCTGTATCGTGTGCTTCTTCTACAATAGTTTTCCAAGATTCGTTATCTAGCAAATGAGAATACAAGTCATCATAATGTTGCCTAGAACCTATAACGACCATAGCTGTGTGTTCTTCTTTACGACTTGACAATGTTGTTGTCCACCAACTTCTAGTGTTTTCTCTTGATGCAGGTTGCATAGTAGATGTGTGGTCCTCAATGTCATCTGCAATAATTAAGTCACAGTCACGAGAAAGTATTTTACCACCTCTACCAATACCAACCATAGTCGGACTTTTAATTCCTGTAACTGTTCTAGTACCTACAGTAAAACCACTCTGTGACCAGGATTTACCAGTTCTTGTTGTAGGTTTAAATTTAGGTCCTGGTCCACATATCTCCTCTACTAACAATTCGTTACTTTCTAGTTGGTCAAGTACAGAACCTATAGCGTTTTTTGCAATCTCTTCGTTACCACCAACCCATAAAATACGAATGTTTGGTTTGGTGCAAATAAGCCATATTGCAAAATGTATAAGTAAATCTGTTTTACCATGTCGTGGTGGTGACAATATCATCTGTTGTTCACCATTCTTTATGGCATCTAAAATAGAGTTAATCCATTTAATATGGAAATCTGGTGTTTCGTATGGTTCTCCTGTTTCTGTTTGAAAATATCTATCTCGAAAATTACTAAAATTTTCTAGGGATTTTTCTGCAACTTGTGGTAACTCCCATTTGTCTTGTGCTGCTTGTTTTTCTAAATCTTGTAAGTATGCGTTGTACGCCATTGATACAGCACCAACAGTTGTTCCTAATATTTTTGCTACATCTGTTAATGTGTTTTTTTCTTTTAAAATTTCTTTAGCTAAACCTGATTCGACAATGTCGTTGTACACTTGACCTCTGCGTGATTCAACATTTTTACTAGGTATAGATAATTTTTTTTCTTCCTGTATCCACTCGGTGCCTTTATCCTTAGCTCTTTTCTTTTGCATTTTAATTCTGTTAGAACATCTATCGCTACAAAATTTTGACCTACCTTTAGGCAATACTCTATGGCATCCTCCTGCATAACATAATTTTTTATCTGCTGTAACCATCACACACCTTGTTTTTGCACCTCATTTTATTTTTAGGTTTTAGTAGCACTCCACACTTTGGACATGGAATGTCAATCAATTATTTCTTCTTTTTCTTTTTTTTAGGAAAACCTGCCTTCATGTTGGCATACGCTTTAGGACTTATAGTAGAGTTCTTTTTAGACCTACTTGTTCCTGCTTTTTTTCTTTTATTCATATTGTGGTATAGACCTTTTTTAGCCATTATTTACCTACTTTCTTTTACCATGCTTTGCAAGACCAGTACCTTGCTGTGGTTTTGTCAGTCGCAGTACTGCATTTATGTCTTGCACGAAAGGATGCTCTCGCTTCTTTATTGTTTTTTCTAATTTTCATGTTAGGGTCGCCAAACATAACTTTCTTTACTTTGTCGCCATCTTTAACATAGACTTTAGATTTTTTTCTACCATACCCAGGTTCACCCTTGCTTATTGCAGAAGGTGAATTTAAAGTTACAGACTTACCTTGATATGTTGCCATGATTAATTGTAATTTTTTTTAGTGTAAGGTTTTGGACTTACATAAGCAGAACCTAATTTGTCCATACTTTTAGATAGCTTACTAGCTTTTATTGCCGACCTGGCAGTACCAAGAATATCTCCTCTTTTAGCTGCAGCTCTACCTGCTTTGTTTTGCTTATCTAATAATTTGTCGTGTTGTTTATAACGACTAAGAATTTCCCTGTTATAGGTGTTAGCCATTAGTACCCCATGTTTTTACTCTTGCGTTTTGCAGAGTATCTTTTTTTCTTTTTACCTGGTTTGTTAGGCATTATTTCTCCTGTTGTTGCTTATTCATTACTATAACACAAAACCTCGCCGAAGCGAGGTTCTGTTCGTACAGTTGTCCAAACTGTTATGAAAAATATAACAATCCACAAAAACATTCCTCTCTTACATTGTACACCAAGTACTTTTTCTTAGATGAAAGTTTTTCTTTCTTATTATAAATAGAAGCGTATCCCCATACGCTGCACCTGGATTTTCCAGGTATATCTATTGTATCTATTGTTGTAATTTAAGAAGGGAGAAAAAAATTTTTATATTACCAATAGCAAACCCTCACTTGCGTGAGGGTCGTACTATACAAACAAAGAAAGGAGGGCTATATATTAATCCAGAAGGATTGATTTATATTGCCTTTCTTGTAAAAGAAGTATAGCACACTGTTACAGTAATCAAAGAAACCTGCAGGGTTTCTATATGATTATGTGTAGGCGAAAGGAGGAACTCCTACTATAACAAAAACCCTGCACTTAAATAATACCATTTTTAAAACAAGGTGCTATAGTAGAGAAACAAGCAAAGGATTCTTCCTGCTTTTAGAAAAGGATTCTTGACCAATAACAGTAAATCAAGTGGACTAGCAGGACCATGCTAACTGGGGTTAAAGCCCATTACTTCACATATTTAAATGTTACTATATAGTTCATTCTGGTTTTTGGGAGGGAGTGACACAGGGTTAGCACTATTCATCTTTACATTTAAAGACAGTAAAACGATTACTTTTAAAGTTACCTTTTACTAGCAATTAGGTACACCACTATATGTAGTACCTCTATATAGAGTACCCTTTAACAGCATATCTACAGAGGGTGTACACACACACACAAGGCACCCCACATTTAACCCCCCTATATGTTGTATGTCCAATAAAAACACTACATGTTGTACCACTATATGTTGCGTTATTGCCTACATACATACACAATATGTTGTGGTACTAGGTGGTGTATGTATCATTATGTATACCATTTGTTTTTGTTCTGTGGGTGGGTGTGCTAACTAGACAGTAGAAGCATCTCAGTAACAATAGAAGAAGAACAACCACACAAGCAACCCAGTAATCATTAGGGTTCTTTAGATACTTGACAATGATTCATATCTGTGTATAGTTACTTAGACAAACAAGAAAGAAGGAACAATGAAAACAATATACAAAGAACCAGTAGCATCTATTGATGGATATGAGTACAACGAAGTGTTGTCTGTTCGTAACCTAAATAGTACTGGGTCACTTAGAAGAGTAGCAGGAACACGATACGACTTAATTGTATCGTACAATACTCCTATCGCTTATGTGGTAGACATAGAGAATGGAACATTCTTAAATGAAACTAAGGTTATTTTATGCAATGACTTCTATTCAATAACAACCAGAAAACATCAGGCACAAGTTAAAGACCTGTATTCAATGAATGCAATAGGATTATTTGACTTAGGTGGATTCTTAAAACGAGCTGAGATAGATAGCGTAGATGTCAATGGTGGTGTCAATGGTGGCACTAACACCAACTGGTTACACGCTTAAAGGTACTTGACAATAATGACCTGCTAATGTATAGTGGGTCATACAAACAAACTGGAGGAATATATGAAAGCATATAAAATTAAAGAAACATTGGTACACGAATATGTATCATTTGGGGAAACTAGAGAAGAAGCAATAGCTAACCATGAATACTCATCAGGTCAAGACTTTGATAGGGTAGAGATAAATGGCGATAGTTATGTCAATGGCGAAGTGACACATATCAAGACAACTGCGACATCTTTAGGCGAAGGTAACTTTATAACCTTTGACCAAAAGGACTGGAAATTCGCTAAGGCAATGTGGTTAAGAATCCACAAATGTCTTGTAAGAATCAGAGAATATGATGGCACTATATCAGAAGCCCATACACTGGGGTCCGAGCAGGTAGCACAAGACCAAGATATTAGAGATGAAATCTATGATATAGCTGACAGATATAGCAGGACTGTAGTTACTCCAGTCAAGTAACAACCATGTATTATGCACACTTGACAACTATCGTTAGGTGTGTATAATACTTTAGACAAACAAGGAGAATCTATGGATTGTAAAAAATGTAAACAGTATTACACAAATTCTGTTGAAGTAATAAATACTTTAACAAGGAAAACAGTTTGGTTATGTTTTTCTTGTTGGGCGAATAGTAAATACTACAAGCTAACAATACAAAAGTAAGGGGGAAAATGGAAATTGAACTAACAATGATAGAAATATTAGAGGGTGTGTTTAGATGTGATGAACATACCGAAGATGAACTATTACAAAAATATGATGACTTATATACAAGGGTAAACAGAATAGTGAAAGGAAAATAATGAACCGATACGAAACAATGTATCTTAGAGAACTCTATGACTGGTCTTTAAATGGACATAGTTGTTGGGTAGATTTTCTAAGCATAGCCCACAATGACTTTGAGGAGTACGACATAGATTTTTCAACCTATGGTTACATGGAGTTGGTACTGTTCGGCAAATGTCTAACTATCTTTGAGAACAATGGATATGATGAAGCAACAAGATTAATTGATGAAGTACTAGAAGAATACAAACAGGAGGAAGAATAATGTGTAGAGATACAGGATATTACGAACCACGACAAGATGTTGCCACTAAAGTAGTGGAGGAAATGTTTGAGAAGCAAAACAAAAGTCTTATGACTTACTATTTAAAAATGGCTTATATGGATGACCAACATACCTACATGAATGATTTGTACTGGGTTCTACAAAACAAGTTTAAAGATGTGGACCTTGAAGCAGTCAAAAGTCATGTTGAAGAGCTTCTATTAATTGATGACTCAGATAGAGAACTATTTGACAACTAAAAGAAGCTAGTGTATAGTAATTAATACAAACAAGAAAGTAGGACAATATGAAACTAACTAAAAAACAAGCACAGGCAATAGCAGATAGAGATGAGCGACTAGCTAGAGCTAAAGCAAAGCAAAAAACAAATGTAGTAGATATGATTATTGCGTATGAATCTGGAGAACTAAATGACAATGAAACATTGGAATTATTTAGTAACCTTATAAAATCTGGACAAGCATGGAGATTACAAGGACACTATGGCAGAACTGCCAGAGCAATAATAGAAGCAGGTTACATATCTGAAGATGGCGAAATATTGGAAGTAATATAATGGCTATACACGAATACACATTAGAAGAATCATCTCATGATATTAGAAAGTGGACTGTTACGAGCGAAAAAAAACTAACAGAACATGAACTCAATATGATAGCAGAAGATGCACACATGCATGAGTATAGTGTTGAAGTGATACGAAGAGATAGCAATATCATAGAAGTAAGTTACGAGGGCGTTGAGTATGGAGATGACAGTTATGTCAGTATCTATGGCGATACAAAAGAGGAGGAAGAATGACACTAGGAAAAGAATATGTTATTAACACAATAGATTCTTTAATAGCAAAAAATCTCTACGAGCGTAAAGGTGACAACAAACAATTGTTAATTGTCAAAGATGCCTTTAAAACTTATACAGAATCAAGAGAGGAAGAATAATGGCTAAGTTATTTTACTACCAACACACAACTAGGTGGGGTTGGAGAAAAAAAGAGTTTACTCCAAAACTTTATAGTCAATATTTATTAGATTTAGACAATGGACATTCAGTTCCAAGAAAGGAAGAATAATGGCTATATGGATAGAGGGAACTCTTACTATAAATGGTAAAGAGTATCCATTCGCAGTTGATAATGATATTGATAGTGGATTTGACCACGATAATTACAGTAGTCAAGCATACAATATTGTTAATGATTTGAATGGATTTGTTAACAAGTTAGAGGTGGAAGAATAATGTTCGCAGTATCAACTAAAGAATGTATACATTGTAGGCAAACAGGTAGCGTAATGGTGGACCCAGAAAAGTACATTGAGTTTACCCAAACACCAAGACACCTACGCAGATTAATACAGGACATATTTCCAGAACATAGCAGAGCAGAGCGAGAACAACTGTTGACTGGCGTACACCCAGAATGTTTTGAGGAGATGTTCAGAGGAGAAGGAGAATAATGAAAAAAGATGAACAAATTATAGAAGAACTGCAAGAGCTTAACCAAGCATTAGCGGTTGTTGGTAGGTGGATGGACACTGAGGATGGTAAAGAGTTAGCACAAAGCATAACTAATGAATTTCTTAATGTTAAAACAAGCCACTACAGAACTGAACTAGCTGATTTATTTTTTAGGGAGGTAAATGAATAATAGTATAGTTTTATTAGGAGATAGCATTATAGACAATACATTGTATGTAGAAAACTATAATGTTGATTATCATGTTAGAACATTATTAAATGATGATGTTATATCTAATGATTCAGTAGATGGAGTGACAACAAACGAAGTGTTGGCTTCTACTCTTAAAGGTGGTTATTCTACTGATACAACACACTTTGTTATTAGTGTTGGTGGTAATAATCTTCTTGATTTAAAAAAATTAGTACTGGACAACGAGATGGCAGACAATTTTAAAGCTATGTTCGTAAAGCAAACTATTTATAATGAAGTAAGTTATGATATGTTATCTATATTGTCAGGACCATTTTATTCAGGATATATGACAGAGGTGGAAGCAATAGCAGTTCTTTTAAACTATCGTTATCCAAAAGCGGAGGTGGTGTTTTTAGGATTGTACGAAGGCAACTTATCATGGAACAAAGATTGGAAGCCAGTAGCACACCTATTGCCAGAACTTATTGCTACACATAACGAGAAGCTACAAGACACTATTGAAAGATTAAATAACAGAGGTATTAATGCAAGTTATATAGACATAACAAACACATTAAAGCCAGAAGATTATTTTAATGACATAGAACCTAATGACAGTGGTGGATTATTAATTGCAGAGAAAATAGCACAACACATAAACGAATAATGTGTTATACTGGATATAAGATTATACAGAGGAAGTTATGTATAGAGTAGAAAGTGTATCAATTTATGGTGGGAACATGGAATGGTTCTTTGATTCGGAAGATGATGTTAAATGCAAAGTCAGAGAATTAAAAGACAGTGGTGGAACTAACCATTTTATTATCACTGTATTTGATATGAACAAACAAGAACTAATTAAGTAAACAAACAAAAGAATAAAAGAGGAGGATTTGATGGCTAATATATTTGATGAGCCAAAGTTACTTAAAGCATGGTGCATTAAGTTAGCTAACGCATGTGGTGGACAAAAGGTAGAGAAATCTATTGTGTTCACACAGTTAAACACAAAAAGGATATCAGAATTGTTAGATGAATTTGTTGCAGACCATAATGCAAACACACTAAAAATTGCAAAAGAAATACAGGAGGAAGAGTAATGAGTAAATTTAGAAATTATGAAGCCCATCAAGAAATACATAAGCAAATGCACGAGGAAGAGGAGTAATGGAAACTTGGGAGTTTTGGTTTTTTTTGTCAGTGCCAGTGTATATAGTAGGTGCTTGGACAATTAGCAACTGGTTAACAGACATAGTTTATATTAAATTTAGAATATTACAAAACAGATTATATAGGGAGAGAAATGGAGAATGAAATTAAATTAGCAATTAAGTTAACTTCAATACAAAAATTAATTGATAATAATGAAGATGACAAAAAAGCTATGATACAACAAAGAAATAAGATAATAAAAAAACTGAAGCAATTAGGATGGAGTGCTATAAACATAGCAAGTCATCTAGACAAGACAAGAGATTTTGTTTACAAGTCTATTGATTCAGTGGAGGAGGAATAATGGCTAAATTTAATTTAGATAATTACGAAACAGTAGAAGAAAGACTTAAACAATATTGGATAGATAATCCTGAAGGTAGGATTAGTACAGAGGTGGTGCATGAAACTGCTGATGGTACTTGTGTCACTATCAAAGCAGAAGTCTATATTAAAAATACAGATGAACATCCAGTGGCTACTGGTATTGCACAAGAAACTAAAGGACAAGGTGGATTTGCTAATACTGATGCGTGGGTTGAGAACTGTGAAACAAGTGCAATAGGTAGAGCGTTAGCTAATTGGAATTACCAAGGAAGCAAAGCACCAAGACCTAGCAGACAAGAGATGTCTAAGGTAGGCAACAAACCTGCTGATGTTAAAGTAGAGAAACCAAAGATAACTACAGACAAAGAGGACATACAAGTCTTAGAAAAAGCAAAGCAAGAATTTGCTGAGTCTATTACCGAAAAACCATCTACAAACAAAGCTGACCAGATGAACATGCTTATAGATGCCTTTGAGTTAGACAAAACTGTAGCACAAAATTACAAGCGTGATGCGTTTAAGAAGTCTGGATTGTCTAAAGATGTTGAATCTTGGACCAATGATGACATGAGTAAATTCTTAGACCTATTTGAAAAAGAGGTTGAAGCAACAAAGTCTGATACAGATTTGATAGAAGATGTATTTGGAGAAGTTAAAGACCTGACAAAAAACTGCCCTGAGTGTGGTAAGTCAGAGAATATAGAGGACAATAGACAAAAGAAGCAGGATGACCCAGACAAGTATGGCAAGATACCTAGTTGGAGTTGCAGTAAGTATCAAGGCAACAATGGTTGTGGATGGACTGCTTGGGGCGACACTGACTGCCCAACAGAATGGCTTTAGAACAAGCAGGTAGTAATCTTGATAAAATTATCGCTAGGGTAAAAGAAAAATATCCTAGCTATAACTGGGATATACCACCTGAACCAGACACAAAATGTAAAAGCCAATTTGGTTGCAATGGAGTACTTAACATAACCTATTACGATAAAGATGGAAATGTTTTTTGTGGCAGAAGATACAAGTTAGTAGCGGATGAAAAGAAGCCATGGTCGTGGGAATATAGAGAATGTCATGCACTGTTAAAAAAAGCAGAACAAGGTGTTGAACCAGATGAGTTACCTTTCTAATGGGTAGTACATACAAAGATTCGTACAAGGATAGAAATTCTGGTGAAGATATGGCAGACCTTGCTATGCAGAAGTATCTTAAAGACAATGATTGTGTAGAGTATCAAGACTATTTAAGAATAGGAACTGACCCTAAAGAAAATAAATTAGACCTATTCTGGTTTGCAACTAAGGTGTTACTAATACCAGACTACATCCTAGTGCGTAAAGGTTACATCTTTTTTATAGAAGTTAAAGGTACAAACAAACTTAAAGAAGAAGATTACTTTAAGATACAAGAGATGGCGTTTAAAGGTACAAGATTTAAAGAAGTTAAAGTAGGCATCATGTATTTTAAAACACCAGATGCTGAACCAGTATGGGTTGACCATCTTAAATTAAGAGATTATTGGATAGACCCACGCATACCTATGAAGCATTATCCAGAGTTAGATTTTCAAGGTAACAAAAAAGCATACAAGGAATTACCATTATAGAATCTATTATTTTATCGTGCATGATGTACATAACTGGACCATTAACTTTTGATATGTTACAAGAGTACAGATGGTGTAACGATACAAATGAGAAAGTAGAACATGTTGTTGAGTGGCTACCACTTGTACATAAATACTTTACTATGGATGATTCTAGGAAAGCATTACTTGTTATATACTGCGAAAGTTCTGGCATAGAAGCGGCAGTTGGCAAGAATACAAATGGTACAAAGGATGTAGGACTATGGCAATTCAATGATGACACATGGTCCTGGTTAAAAAATAAATTAAACATTACAAGTAAAAGAACTAATGCAAAAATATCTACTGCAGTTGCAAGTTGGTTAGTTTACAATGATGGATGGCATCACTGGAATAGTAGTAAACATTGTTGGGGAAGGTAGTATAATAAGATTATGTCAGTACACGCAAATGGCTTAATGAAAAAAGCACACAAACAAATGAAAGAAAACTTTAAACAAACTGGTTTATATGAAACTAATGCAGAAAAAGTTAAAAGAGAATCTAAACTAGAGAATCTTTAAGTTATCCCAACCTTTTTTATTAACAGTAAAAGTTAATACTCCAGGATGCGACCACATACCAGTTCTTGCAGTAAAGTCTAATGACTTATCTAAACTAGGAGATTGAAACCAAGTCCTATCACCTTGTTGCTTACTTCTAAAATGATGGTAGTGACCTGTTATCAAAATCTGTGCATCTTTTGCAGGTAGAAAACCATACATCTGACCCTTCCACCAGTTTTCTATTTTGTTTTCAGGATTTCCAGAACCACCAGTCATGTGACCATGGGTCCAAGCACAAGGTATATTTTTGATGGTCATAACCTGATGAAATCCATCAGGTACTTTTACAGATACTTTTTTATATCTATCTGGATTAGCTTTCATTATCTCTTCACATATCTGCAAGTGCATAGTGTCTGTATTGTCTAATCTGTTAGTTACGACTTGACCTTTCTGTGACCTAGATGCTTCTCCATGATTTCCTGGACAACCTGCCAATATTAATTTATCAGCATGAGGTAGAAATGTTTCTATAGTTTTCATCATCATAGACCTAGCCAACGCATACTGTTCTATCATTGTTAGTTCAATATTAAATGGTTGGCTATCGTAAAACCCATAACAGTTTTCTGTAAGGTCGCCTAATCCTATCATATAGATTTCATCTATCTTTACGCCAGTCTTTCTTAAATCTTTTATACGATTCACTGCATCTTGTAAAGCTATGTCGTATCTTTTAATCGTGTTCTCTACTCCATAATCTTTTTTTCCAAGTTGCCAGTCTGCCATAAAAAATAAAAAGGCAGTGTCACCTCCGAATGTTTTACTTTTTAATGGTGGTTTTTTCTTTGCTTGTTTAAATAATTCTTTAAAATATTTATCTTGTCCAGGTCTTTTCTTCTTTACAATACCTTTAAAGGCATAAAAAGTTTCAACTGTGCCACCTTTAAGTTGTGTATTCCATGAGGATGCACGAACTGAACCCTCTATTTCATATTGCTCTGGATTAAAACCCCATTCTTTTAATATAGAATCGAATTTATTTCTGTAGTTTGGGTCTGTTCCTACATGAGTAATCTCACCTAGACCAGTCTGTTCATTGACTTCTAGTCCTGGTTGCCACCCAGTTTTGTAGAAATTATTACCCCAATCTTCAGGTATATTAGGCATGATACCTCCTTTGCCCTGTTAATACTATTATACAGGACTAAGCAGACAATTTTTCTATTTAGATATTTGTTTTTTAGCGTATGTCTTGACAACTGCAAGTGCAGCACCACCACCTGCTAATGCAGCTAACTCTAAAGTATTTGCATCAACAGAAATCAAAGGTGCGACAACTAAAGCCCCAAGGAATGCTTCAACGAAAGTCCATATAGTTCTTTCAAGCATATCTTTAAGTTCTTCACTCATTTTATAACTCCATGATTCGGACCAAGGTGTCCACTTTAAGTCCTTTTTGAACTTACCTTCTCGGTTTCTTTTTCTTTTATTTTTTTCAAATAAATCTGACACTATTCTATTACCCTTCCACTAAGTTTTGCTTTTATTGTTAAAACATTTCCATTTATTTCCTGCAATTTATCATAAACTGTGGTAGCTAATACAGTGTGGTCTTTAGCTTTGTTATCTACTTCTTTGTCTAGTAATTTATTTATTGTTGTGTATTCTATACTGACTGGTTTACCTTGTAGTAATTCACCTGCTACTTTTCTGTACATTTTTTTGTACGCCACAGCACTTGAACCTATGAATCCATCTTTAGATATGTCTAAATCTTGTTGAGTTTCCCCAATTATTAAACAACCGCTCGTGTGTTCATCTGAATTTCCTGTATGAATTAAAATATAGGTAAAGTTAGGTACATCTTGTATGTGTAACATACCATAATGTGCGTTTTGGTATCTTTCTGTATACTTAGCGTGGAATCCACCTGTCTTTCTAAAGTTTATATCGTATGTACCTTCTGGTATGCAGGTTTCGTGCATTACTTTTACCGCTTGATACTGGTCCTCTAATGTATAACACTCAAAGATACCATCAATTAATAAAATTCCATTGGTCGCATCAGTTCCAAACTGATTTCTAACAACTGTTAGTTTCACCTATACCTCCATACTTACAGTTACATATTGTAATGTAAGTTCCTTTTTCATTAATGTAAGTATAACACTTACTTGCCCCCACAGCATCCACCACCACAACATTCACTCATGTTATTCTCCTTTCCTAAATCCTATTGTTAATAACCAAACAGCTAATGTAATTACAGTAGCTAGTCCTGTCACTTGTTGTGCAGAACCAGTTAAGGTCAGTGTTGCGATTACTAAACCAACTAAAGTCCACGAAAGGTTTAATGTTTCTTTAATTATACTTACTAACCATGACCATATTTTTTTTATCATAAACTTCTCCTAAATACGAAAGCTGCCATACTAGCTATTCTAGTCAAAATAACTGGCACTACAACTTCTTGTGCTTTTTCTCTCTGGTCTTGTGTCATGTCATCACCAATGTTTGATAGTGTGACATCTTCAAAATCTAAATCAACAAATATTTCTATAGGGTTTTCTATAAACGCTTCGTAAGTTTTTTCTGTTACAACATCAGCAAGTGTGTAGTTCTCTACAGCTGCGTTCTCTACAGCTCTCTCTACATATTCTTCTACAGCTTCTGCTATTACTTCATCATCTTTTACAGATTCAGCAATAATAGCTACATCTTCTGCTTCTACTTGTAGTACTTCAGCTACAACTTCTACCTGTTCTTCAGTAAGCTCTGCAACATCTGCAATAGCTTCCTCAACAACAGCTTGTACTATCTCTTGAACTTCTACAGATACTTGTTCCAAGTTCTGTACACCAACATCATTAACTTCTTCTAAGACCTCTGATGCTTCTTCATTGGTAAGCTCTTCGACATACTCTTGTATTGCTTCTTCTTTAGCTTCTTCATACTCTACTAACTCCTCTTCTGTAAACTCTTCTATCTCTTCTTCTGTTGCTATTTCTAACTCAATAACAATAATTTCTTCTATCTCTGCAACTTCAACAGCGACTTCCTCTTCAGTAAGTTCTATCTGTTCCAGGTCCTGTTCCTGGGGTATCTCTCCAGTGACATCCTCGTTAACAATTTCCTGTATTGGCTCATCCAAAACTTCCTTGACATCTTCTTCAACTTCTTCATCTATAATCTCCTCTTCTATTTCATCTTGTATTGGTACTTCATCCACGATTTCGGTAACAATATCTTCCAAATCAAATTCAATAATCTCGAACTCAATAGGTAGTTCTTCAAACTCCAGTATTTCTTCTTCAAATACAATAATTTCTTCTTCAAGAATCTCCTCTTCGAGTATGTCGAGTACCACAGTATCATCTTCAAGAATGATGATTTCCATTTCTTCTTCAAGTTCAAGTAACTCTTCTTCAGTAAGTTCAATGTATTCTTCATCAATAATCTCATCTTCATATTCTATAACTTCTTCTATTATAATAATGCAATCACCACGCTCTATTTGTGCATTAGTCATAAAACAACCAAACATATCCTCATTATCTATACGCTCTTGGTCACGCTCAATAGTGCCATCATTAACATCAGCTTGTGTATAAGTTTTATCAACACCTTCTACCACTATATCTACAATAATTTCTTCAGGTAATGGAGGTGGTGGAGGTGGTGGTATGTAAGGTTCTGGCTCAGGTTCTGGTTGAGGAGGTACAGTTGTAGTAGTTGTGGTAGTTGTAGTAGTGGTAGTTGTAGATGTTGTAGTAGTTGTTGGAGTAGGAGTAGCGTAAGTAATAGCTATATCATCTAGTCCTACATAATCACTATAAAAATTAAGGTTTATTTCTTTTATAAATTTGCCTGATGTTTCTGTGTAACTAAACTCTTTATCTTCCCAAGCAGGACTTTCATCAGGTTTATTAGCAGTAAATGTATTAGCTATCCATCCACTATCTGTATCATCTGTATATAAATACTTTATATCCCAGTCATTGTTTAGTCCACTAAGGTCAACAGCAAAAGTTTGTATGTCTGTTCTTTCCCACCATAATCTAAGGACATGTCCACTACCAGAGTTACGATTGTATTCTAAACAATAACCAACACATAAATGAGTGCCATCATATAGATTTGTTACAGAGTTTTCTGCACCACCACTATCGTAAGATATTACAGATGTCCAACCATTTTCATCAAAAGATTCTGTAACTGTTGTTACTTCATTTGCAAATACAGGTGTAGGTATTAATAAAAATAGTGCAAGACATAATCTCCACATTACATTACAAGTGCTGCTACAACTCCACCTATTGCTACAAATAATGTTAATACTTTATAAAATTCTGTTTTGTCTAGCTTTGCATCTAGTTTATCTTCTATTTTGTCTAGTCGTTCAATAACCATATTAAGAAGTTCCTTTTGGGTATAGCCATTGCTGTTTGTCATTTATGGTAAATCATCATGGGATAACATATCCCAGTCCTCATCTAAGAAAATAGTTTCGGATGTACTCATATACTTAATTAAATTGTATATTTCTTTGCAACAATATCCTATTATAAAACCGATAAAATAATCCATAGACTGGATTATAACATATTATTTATTCAGGTTTAGGATTATCTGATTTAACTTTAGCTATGTGGTCTTTCCATGTGGTTGTACCATTTACCAAGTCTTTATATTGCATATCAAGTTGGTCGCCAATGAAACCATAAGCATCTTGCCTAGCTTGTACATAACCAAACTGTTGTGCATTCCACTTGCTATTACCTAAATCAGTTTTAGCTTGTGCATACTCAGAATCTGTAAACTCTCTACGCTCATTGTCAACTTGAGCATACATGGGTTTAGCTGCTTCTATTTCAGAATCAGCTTGCGTTTGTAGTTCTTCTTTTGTTGCCATAATATTCTCCTATGTTAGCATACTTTATTTAATTAAGTACTATCTACTTTATATAAAACAAATGTACTACCTGCTTGAAAACCACCACCACCTGATTGATTAGTATTTATGTTAACGCCATTGTGTGATGTTTGTTCTTTTTTAACACCTGCTTGAATATGACCTCTGACTCCTTCAGTGGCATGATTGTAAGCAGGTTGAATTGTAACATAAGAATATTCGTTAGCATCATACCAATTATATAAAAATGCAGTAGCATTTAATGAAGCAGGGGCTGATGACATACCATCAGTATATCTAAATATATCTTGTGGTTGATTACCAAAGTTTTGATAACTATTATTTGCTCTAACTAAAGTCCACGATATAGCAATATTATTTGTTGTATCAGCAGAACCACTGGTTAATGGTTGTAAATCACATACACCACCATCAGCACCAACATTCAAATTATTGACAGTTAACATATAAACTGAATTATCTGATATACCTGTCATTGATACAACTTGTGTTTCATTACCTGATGTAACAATATGTTTGTTTACTTGTACTAATTTCATTTAATCAACCTGCAATCCATAAACTTTAATTTCTCCACTATTCACATTTGAACTAGGAAACAAAAATTGAAAACCTGTAATACTAACAGATTGTTTTAAACGACCAACACCGATAGTTGAAAGGTATCTTGGATTTGAATAATGCGAACTCTGTTGCCCAGTATTATAAGTATAACAAGCACTACTAAATGGGTTATATATATTTAAAAAACCACTAGCTACATCTGGTGCTTGGTCTGCGTTTCCCATTGCATAATGAATTTGTGTAGCATCTCCTGTATTGGTGCTATTTATCTTAGAGTAACCTGTATCAGCTGGCATATACCAACTAGCATAATCGTAATCAGCACTGATAATACTATCATCTGATTTAATATATCTTAAATATACTTCTGTTGCAGTTGTACTTACAGTAGAAACTCCATTAGCAATTATTTGATAGACCTCATAGTCAGCACTAAAAACATTAGTAACACTTACATTAGCTACTGAAGTGCTTATAGTTGTTGTATCTAATAATTTTAAATTACTCATTTGACCCCATATAAAGACATGCTACCTGTCAAAGTATCTGCATTAGGATAGAAATGTACACCACTTAGAGTGTTAGCTACCTTATAGGCACCACCTCCAAAGCTACCCTCGAACACCCCATTATAAATTATTTGACTAAGGTGTTGATTAAATGTTGTATATTTAGTGCTATCTACTGCACAATACATCCAAATAAAACCATTGATTGCTTCTCCTGTTGCATTACCTGTTTGTGCTGATAATCTTAATCTGTCTAGATTAGGGTCTTTATCTTCGGCTTCTGAACTACCACCAACTTGCATAGCTCTAGCGTAAGTGCTACTTGCTGACTGTACTGTGCCACCTACTTTTGCTCTAAGATTAATGTCACGATTATCTCCTGTATGAATATTATTCCATTGAATTTTGTGAACTTTAAAATCTCCTAAATCATCAAAAGCTACTGAACTAGCACCACTAAAAGTTTTGGTTTCAATAAGTTGTATTGATTCAACAGCACCACCTGCTGTGATTAAAGCTCTGGCTACACCTAAAGGTGACATTATGCGAAAGCTAGTTGACTAAATAAAAATGGTGTTGTACCTACAAATACAAATGTAAGTATATCTATAGATGCTGCTGCTGTTGATAGTGTTAGTCCTGCAGCACCTGCAGTTTTAGCAGTGACATCACCACCACCATTAACACTTACTGCATCTATGTCCATTGTTCTTGAACCTGTACCATCTTGTGTTACTACTAAAGTAAATGTTGTTACTCCTGATGTAGGTACATTTGTAAAATGTAAGTCATCAACATTGTGTCCTAATGTTACTGTACCTGTATTACCATTTGCTAAATCTATAGCCATATCTTCTGCTGATGTAATAGTTGCTGTTGTTTCATTATAGTCTTTTAATACTGCTGCTGATATTGTTTGGTCAGCACCTGTTACAGCACCTGATAAAGTAACAGCACCTAATGTTTTATTTGTTAGAGTAGCTGTTTCTGCATCAACATAGTTCTTAACTGCTGCTGTTGTAGGTATCTTTGTTTCACTATCATTTCCAGTAATTGTTTCTGTTTGTGTAATAATATCTGCAGGATTTATCATAGCAAAATCTACTGCACCTGCACCTATTGTTGTAGCTACATCTTGTGTAGCTGAAGCTAATGTACCTGTAATATCTCCTGTTAGAGCTATGTCATTAACTCTGTCATGTATATCTTCAAAATGTTGTTTAACTACTGCAAGTCTTACCTTAGTACCTGATGCGTGTGTTGGACCACTATTATCACCATCTAAATCTCTGTTAATAGAAGCAGCAGCGTGGTCATCTCCTGTTGACCAAAAAACTATTTCTCTGTTGTCACTATCAGGGTCTATTACAAAATATGCAGGACTATTAATTCCTGGGTCTGCCGCTAAATTCATTGTACCTGTTGGTCCACCCGCACTTAACTGTGCAGCTAATGTAGTTTCAAAAGCGTTTACTATATTAGATTCTTGTGCTGTCATTCTTCTCCATTATATACTATTTTTTTATCCAAATCTCATTATTCCAAAACCATTTACTCCAGGTACATTACCTGATGTAACTTGGCTAAAGGTTGTTTGTCTTGTACCTCTGACAGTTAGTATAGCATATTGTGTTACGCTGCCAACATTTGGATTACTTTGTATTGGGTATGTAATTTTTTCTACAACACCTCTAACTATCTCAGCAGGGTCATATAGTTCTAAAGTTATAGCAGCACCTTCTTTTTCTTTTAAAGATTGATAAATAGTTTCACCTAAATTCTTAACAAGGATTGGTTTTCTGTATGGTCTTTCTACTCTATCAGATATGTTTACTGGTATCTGTATAACTATAAGCTCTGGTCTTGCTAATGCTCTTACTTTAAATGCTTTAAACTTTGGAGAGTTGACTTGATTAGGAGATTTTAAAACAATTTTTGCTACCACATATCTTGCTACTCTTGATAACTGTACTGATTCTTCTCCTACTCCTGATAAAACATTCACTTCTAAATCCCAAGTGCTGTCACTGCTATCATTAATAGCTTCGTATTTATTTGATAGGTATAATTCTACAGTGTTGCTGTCTGATAATGCTTCTACTTCAATACTTGCTTCTACAAACTGTTTATTTTCTGCAGTAAAAAAATCTGCAGGAGGTGCTATAAGAAAACCTTCCTGTTCATGCACAGATGTTTGTTGATATACACCATCTGCACTAACTGTAAATAAAAACTTTTCATTTACACTGGCTATATTATTTACTGTACCTCCTGCACTAGCTTTGTAATACCTAGCTATACCTGCTGTAGGTAAATAATATCTCCATAAAAAACTTGAACTTCCTGATTCTTTTATACCTGTGTACACACTATCTCTAGTAGTAAATAAAGCATTCGGTGAATTGTCTATGCCATCAACATCCCATTGTTTTATTAATTGATTGTTAGCAAGTACATATAAATCATCTGCAACTGTTAAATTTGCACGATATAATCTTCCAATAACTTTACTACCTGTTTGTAATTCTTTAGTTCCATAAAAAACTATACCCTGCGATTCTACAATACAAGTAACTTGTTCTCCTGATATTTCTGTTTGCCCTTTTAAAGTTAATGTACCTGTTACATCTTTAAGAGAATATATCCTTCCATCTGTTGCTGTAACTAAAACAACAGCACCTGCATCTGTCGCATCTGTAAATGTTTGTCCTGAAGGTAATGTAACAATAGCTGCACCTACAGTTGTGTTACCATCATACGCATGTAAAGCATTACCTATACTTACAATTAATTGTCCTTTTACAGAAAATATTTTGTCATATACTGCTGCTGACATTTTTTGTGTAGATGTACCACCACTTGTTAAATTTTCTATTTCACCTGCTGAACCATTGTTAGCTGTTATATAAAGTAAGTCACCATGTGCAGCTAAACCTTTTATTTGATAACCTGCAGTTAAACCTTCAGTAACTGTACCCCAGTTTTCACCACCATCATCCGACTTGTACAAAGTTTCATCATCAGATACATATATTCTTGTTCCAACTACTGCCATGTGGCTTACAGCAGAAGCTAATGCTTGTTCTTTTTCTGTAGTGTGTAGTAACTGTACATTATATCCTTTACCTAAATCTGTATTAAATACATCTACGCTTTCACTATCCCAAAATCTTGTAACATCATTAGGATTGCCATTTGCTTTATGTGCATTATCTAAATTAGAACCACCACTAAAGTCATTCCTAGAATATATACGACCTATGTTTGATGTAAAATCTTCTGGGTTTTGTTTAACATTTACACCTTGTTCTTGAACATCTGATGATTGTATAGTCATCTCTCTACCAGGACCAATAGCACTTCTATATAATTGATTGTCTATACGAAAGTCATAACCTTTTCTTTTAGGGTTAGTTTCTTCTGCTTGCGTTGTTAATCTAGGCATTATGCCTGTATTCCGAACACCATTCCATCAACTGATACTGCTTCAGGATATTTGGCTCTTAAATATTTTCTCGCCTGATTAATAAGAAGTTGTTGATACTGCAATAAAGAATTTCTTACACTGTTAGAACTACCAACAGGGTAGTTGCTAGTTGCTAATTGGTCAGATATGTAATCTGCTGTTGCTGCAGGTATATCTCTACCTGACATCATTTGTGCTGCTACACCTGCCATAATAATTGGAACATATTCTTCTTCCAACCCTACTGTTGCTAATGTATCTGTTTCTGCAGTTGGTTCTATAAATTTCTTTTTAAAAGTTACATGTGCTGTATGACCTGATGCTATACCTGCAAACTGTATTGCGTGTACAGTAGAAGGACCAGTGGTATATGTTATAGTCCTTGATACTCCATCACTATCTGTGTATGTAAATGGATTAGGTAATTCAACAAGGGAACAAGTTACAGGTGAAAAGTTAACACTAGTGGTGTTTGTACCTGAACTAAAATCTGTATATTGTGATATTGCACTAAGTATTGAAACTAAATAATTGTTTGTTCCAGGACTATCGTGACTTCCAATAAGTGTATATCCTGACCCTGTTGTAATTGATTGTGTTTCTACAGCAAATATTGTAGGAAATAAATTTTTAATTTGGTCACACACTGCATCAAAAACATTTTTACGAGGAAATGGAGGTGATATTTTTAATACCTTTCCATCTGCATGTGTTGAAGCTGTTGTTCCTCTAACTCCTCTAACTACAGTTACTTGATTATTTACTGTGTCTAAAGATACACAACGCATAAGTTCTGTTTCACACTCTATGATTGTTCCTGCATCCATAGCATCTTCTTCTTCTTGTGTAAGTAAGTCACCATTAAATGTAATTACTGTATCTGATGCACTTAATTCAGAACCTTCATTTAATGTTGTATAAGAGGTTAAGTCATCCATAGGTTCAAGATATTCTCTATAAACTCTATCAACTAATCCTTGTATATTTGTACTCATTATGCAGCACCTTCTTCAACTAATTCTGCAGCAAAAATTGCTTGTCCAAACGCACCTAATCCAAACCACCCATCATTAGCTGTATTGTTTGGGTCAACAATAGGGAATGAAGGTTCTAGTGGTTGGTCAGGAATACTTTCTATACCAAGATTTCTTCCTTCTTTTAACATTAAGAGAATACCCATAAGTATCTCCTAACTATGTCTAAAGTGTAATACTATTTTTCTGTCTGCTGCTTCAGTTCCATTTGATGAAACTCTTAGATAACCATTACTTGCGAAAGCCCAACCTGAAGGGTCTACTCTTACAATATCACCTGCTGAAACAGTGTAACTTACTTCAGTACCATCTGTTTCTTTGACATCTAACCATGTAGAATTGTCCATTGCAAAGTCAAATGTAATTGCAGAACCTGTCATAGCTGCAGGGAATTGAATACCACAAAGTAGCATTCCATCTGTTTGTACACCTAAGCTGTCATTGTTATCTGCTGAAACATCTATTAAAGCTAATTTACTAATCATATCTTCCTTACTATAGCAGAAGAAAAGGGTGGAGGTGGAAATCCACCCTAATCTTCAATTTTATTTTATGCTACTGATTGAATTTTACAATGGTATGAAGGAGGTCCGAACTCGAATCCCATCTCCATATAAATTGCTTTACCAATTCTAGCGTTTGCATCTTGGTCTAAGTCACGAACAAACACAGTACCAAATCCTGGGATATTGGTAAATACTGGTTGTATGTGTGCTAGGTCTAAGATGAAAGCAGAACCTGCAGGTATGATATTAGGGTCCATAACCATCATTCCGATTGAACCGAATGGGGTCACTATTGTATCAATATCTAGCCCTGCAACATTTCTATCTCTAGGAATGATTGCCCCTGCTATATCAACTGTACCTTTAACAAGTTCATTGTTAAGGTCTAGTAATTGTTGTGGTGAAACACACAACACTGGTTGATTCATTGGTGCATGATTGTCATACATTCTCTTTAAAGCACCTGAAATGGTTTTAAAGGATATAACTTGTGATGCACCTGTTCCATCACCATCTACATCATTGTAGAAACAGTTACCACCTAAGGGGTTAACTGCTGCTGCGTTGTTTGCGTTCTTGCCAATGGTAATCCAATGGTCAAGACCATACATTTCTCTTATTCCTGTACCAGGGGTGACATTTGCACCATCTGAAAAGGAACCATTGAATGCAAACCACTCAACTTCTCTTGCTACTTTTTCCATTGCTTTTTCAAGTTGCAATGCAAATTCATCATTTACTGGGTTGCCACCAAACAATCCTAGTTTATCTGCTGCTGTTGTTGTTCCATCTCCATCAGATGAGTTAGCAATATTAGCGGATAAATCAAAAGGATTTTGGTTGCCTGTTGATGCTAAAGCTGTGTAAGTCATTTGTACACCCTTATGGAAAATTTGAGTTACATAAGTATATGCTGCTCTATCTCTTCCAAGGTATTCTGTAGGTGCATCACCCTCTTTTCCTTTGTCAGGTTCTGAAGAAATGGTTGCATTATCTTCTACTTGGACTTGCCAAAATGTAGAGTTTAATGTTTTACCACCATTCAGACCCCCAACTGCTGAAAGTAAAGGTGTTCTTTGACCACCAACTTTAAACAATTCACCAGTAAAGTTATTAATATTTTGTGCATAAATCGTACTGTTAGTTAACGAAATATTTGCCATTTTTATCTTCTCCTATAAGTTAATTGTTTACTTGTTGTTAGAAGAAGTTTAGAAAATCTATTTAGAGTTTTTCTTCGCTTCCTCTATAACAGATAACTTAGCAGATATTGAATTTCGTATGTTGCCTGACTTTTCTACTTCACGAACTTGCGATATTACATCCTCGTTGTATAAATCTACAACTGAATTTTTTTGTATATTGTTTAGTCTATCTTGACTTTGTTCTGTAGCTTGTACAGTATCTTGTAATCTGTCTTGATTCCCAAACTCAACTCCAAATTCATTAGATGCGTATTGCTGTATTCCTTCGACAGTCATGTCACCTTCATACATCATCTCAACTGCTTTTCCAACACCCTTAGTAGTGTCAAGACCTGCTTTGTTAAAAACTTCGTGTCTTTCTTTACCTTCGTATTCTGCGATTTTTGTTTCATAGAGATTAAGTTTTTCCCTCATCTCTTTCCAGTTCTTTTCGCCAGTGTCAGAGTTGTTTAGTTCTTCTGTCATTATTCTATTGTCCATTCTTTATACGATATTTTTACAAGTGGTGTATAAGTTACCACTGCGTTTTAGTCTTACACTACTGTTTTTATTTGACAGGTCTTGTCAGTAGGCATCAAGACCGATTACAAAATTGTAGGTCATTCTTTTACCCCCAGACCTAACTACAGGGTCAATGTTTAGTATAACAGATATTTTAAAGGTGCAAGTCTATTGTTCTTCTAATCCTATTACTTGACCTGTTTGTGTTGTTGCAGAACCTAATTGAACTGCTGACTGTGATGCAGATTGTTCTGCAATTCTTTGCACAGTTTGTATGTCATCTGATTCACCTAACCTAGAACCTATAATCTGTCCTTCTGTTAGTTGCCTACCTTGTGCTGCTGCTGCACCCATAAGTCCTGGTGCTACTGCTGCTGTAGTTTGAAATATTTCTTTTGCTTGTGTTTGTGTCAGACCTTGTCTAGCTAAACTTTGTGCAAATGCTACATTTACCATTCCCATACCTGCTACTTCTGATTCAGCTAATATTTGACTTGCTCTTATATTACCTTCTAATATATTTTTACCTACTGTAGGAGATACAAACATAGCAAATATTGCTTCATCTGGAAAATCAATACCAAAGTTTTCTAAGTAAGCTGCTTTTACCTCTGGTATATTATTTACAATGCCTTCGTAACCTAATGTTAATCTTGTATTAAACTCATCAGGCGATACACTACCTGCTATAGCAGCAACTATGTCATCAGAAAACTCTGATGGATTTAAATTATAATCTCTTAAATAACTACTCATTGTATCTACAGAAGTTAAATACTCTACTTCTGTCATTCTTAATACGCCAGTTGATTCATCTCTTATGCCTGGATATATAGCTTCCATTAATGGATTAGCTCTCATGTCTGCAAGTGATTGTGTCATATCTTGTGATACTGTATAAGATTCTAATAATACATCTACTAATCTTGCATCTAAGTATGGGTATCTTCTAGCCATTTCTTCTTTAGTAGTATTTTTTGCTACAGGTGCAGCTATATTTTCTGTTTCAGTATCTTCTACTCTAAATTGATTTGCTTGTCTTGATACTTGGTCATCTTCTGCTTGGTTTTTTGAAAATTTGTAACTAGAGGTTCTTACTAAATCTTCTGCAAATTCTTGTGCAGTACTGTATGAAGAACCATCTTCTTTTTTTTGTGTTCTTGCATAAGCATCATCAAATGTTTCACCTGCAAGATTGTCATATCTGTATATTGTTACTGATGCCATTGTTATCTCCTGTATATTGTAGATGCGTTAAACACACCAGACACATCACTTTGTAATTGCCTAGATGCTTCACCTAATATTTCTTCTTGAATATATGGTGTGTCTATATATTCCTTGTACATGTATGTTTCAAAATCCTGGTAGTTTCCTTGAAATTTTTGTGCTTGTCTTGCTACATTTGTAAGTTGTGTTTCTGTTAATGTTTTTTGTCCAAGTATTTTTGTAGTCAGACTTTCAAAGCTACCTGCCCAACCAGAGTATTTGCTACCTTTTGCCCAAGGATATAAAGCATCAGCAGCTTTCTGTAAATCTTCTTTAATTAATGTTTCGTTATTACTTGTGTCACCCTCTGCATCTAATCTAAGTTTTGCAGCTATCTCATCTAGTTTACCATTATTTTTATACCCATCTAATAACAATGGTCCGCCATAATCTAATATAAGTATTTCTGCAGCAGAATATCCACTTCTAGTTTCTTCTATCTTTCCAATGTATTTTTGGAAATCTTCATGTATGACACTATCGCCACCCATAAGGTTTCTCCTAGAAGTATCACCTAAATTTCTAATTATTTCATTAGCTTCAGGTTGTGTAATTTTTCCTGTCGTTACAGCACTGTTTAAATCAACAATAAGATTGTTAATTTCTTCACCTGCTAGTCCTTTTTTACCTGCTTCTAATTTATAATAAGCTAGGTTATCATTAATAATCTGTGTTGCTTCTTCTTCATTTTGAAATGAAAACTCTGACCATGCTCTAGCTGCACCAGAGGGATGTGATTTATACCAAGATGTTTCTGACAACAACTCTGTAGGCACAGTATCAAGATTTAACAATGCTGATAATGCAAAAGCATACTGCATATCTAAATCTAAATAATGGTCGCCAATATGTTTAGCGTTGTAATTTAACTGGTCTTGTGTAATATTAAGAATTTTATCAGTGCTTGTGTTTGATGCTGATTGTTCAGCAAGTGTCATAACTTCGCTGTACCCTAATTGATACTCCATAAAAACATACTCTCCATTATATTCTTCAACCTCTTCTATAGTTGCAAACACCATATCTGGCTTGACATTGTCTTTTAACATTGATGGTTCATCTACTCTTATATATATTGGTAAATTGCCACCTGATGATGTTGTCATATAAATTACGCCATACAAACTATCACCAATTTGTATTAGTTCATCTGGTTCTATAAATTCATCAACAAAATAATCTGCCATTAATATCCTATACTTTCGTATGCTTCAGCTATTTTAATATAATTATCTACAGTAGCTAAAAATTCTTCATTACCATTGTACAATAAATCTTCAGTATTGTTCCACACTCCATATTTAGTTACATTATTTAGTTCTTTATTTAATGTTGCTTTATGTCCTGGTGTTCCTGAATTTTGCATAGACATATTGACATGTCTATTTATATTGTCAAAATTTTCGTTATATTGTGGGTCGTATTTATTAACATTGTCAAATATATTTTGGTTATTGTTAGCAAAACTTGCAACTTCTTGTACATAATTATAGTTATTATTTCTTCTTTCAGTTATTTCATTCATCCCCATGTTAAATGCCTTCCCTGCACCACTCATTAATTGTTCTTCTACCCATCCTGATACTGAATGGTCTTGTTGCCACTCTAACCCTCTCCAGGCATTTTTACCTGTGCTTACCCAGAATCGTTTCCATGCACCATCACTTGCGTTGTCATCTCTTAATTCTTTCATTAGTTTTTGTGTATCACCAAACAAATCACCTTCTTTTATAAGACCATGTGCTAGTAAATACAATTCCTGTGCAGCATATATTGTTGCCAATCCTGCACCAATAGTTCCTGCTGCTGCTGCACCACCTAATGCTGCTACTACTGCTTTACCTCCTGTCATAGATACACCTTTGGCTATTGCACTTGATACAGGTCTAATTGATTTCATAACTATTTTGTCAGCTACATCAAATTTTTCTAGTAATTTAAATGCACCACCAACTGGTTTTAATACTGTTTTTATAGCAGAACCTGACAACCTAGCAACTTTAGAAATATCAGAAGAAGTTACAAGACTATGCCTAGAAAGACCATCTGTGTATTCTGGGCTACTTACAATATCTGGTTCTAAACCTATATTACTGAAATTGTTAATAACTTCTGCTCTCCTTAAAGGTGTTGGGTATCTACCTCTAAGAGGATATAAGTTAGTAGAAAATCTACCATACATATTTTTAACATACATTTCAAACGCAGTATCAAAATCTCTTGCATCAAGATTTTCAACTCCAGACTGGTAAAGGTCCATACGAGAAACATCATCTCTATCACCCATTCCAATGTAATTATTACTTTCCATTATGTCTGTTACAAAAGGATTGTATGTATGTACGCCTGTTCCAGTGTTATCAATAAAACTAATTCTTAAATCTTTAAATACTTCATTTACTTCTAATGCTGTTTCTGTATCGCCATACATAGTTAAAGTACTGTCAAAAAATTGTATTTTTTTAACTTTAAATTCTCCTAAATTACTATCACCTAAAGAACTTAAATTTCTCTTACCAGTTGTAGTATCTAACTCTGCAAATGATAAATATGATTGTCGCAAATCTTGTTGTTCTTTTGAATTTAGCTCATCAAAATTAGGGTAATTTCTTTCTATTGTTTCATCAATAACATTTGTTATTTGTGCATCATCTAAGTTGTCACTATTTATACTATGTACTCTTAGTAAAACTAAATCTTGATTTAAATCTCCAATTAATTCTATATTCTCACCTGATTCTGCTTCAAACAAAATGTGTACATTTGAGATTTTAAAACCATTTATATTGTCTTGTTTCATTCCAAAAGGTTCAAACAATGTAGATGCGTTATTAATAAAATCTGTTGAAAGAGTTTCATTTTGTATACCTGTTGTATAAAAATTAGGATGATTAGTAATAGGTTGCAATCTTACATCAGTATCACGCAACAATTCTTCTGTATCTTTAAACTCCTGTATAGGAGAATCTGTAAACATACCCCATAATGTACCTACTTTTCTACTTCGTAGTAATGGTGCATTAGATTCCGATAATGTTTTTGTGTACATACTAGAATCTGGGTCTGGGTCATCTGTACCAACTAATTTAAATGAGTGTGCTATTCTACCTGGTACAATATTAACAGTATCAAAATTTCCAGTCGCATCAACTTCTACGCCTTGCGACAAAGGTAAAAATCCTTCGCCATCTACGACTAATGATTCATCAGTAACATCATGCAAATCCATTAGACTCCTTATTATTGCTGAATCTTTAATAGCGTATATATTATTTATATTGCCTTGATTTCTAACAACGCTTCCCATATTTGGATTTTGGTCGTTTGGTATATTGTCTATGTAATGATGTATTTTTAATTCGCCAGTTGCTTCATCTAATGAATAAGCAACTTGTGTGTATATTCGAGATACATCTTCTGCACCATTAGGTAGTCTTTGACCAATTCCTATGTCAAATTCTAACATGTGTATTCTGTTTTTAAACACAGCGTTTGTTTGTACTGGAGATACATCAAAAAATAATACCTTTGTATCTGGTGAAGTAGTTGCTCTATTTAAAAAATTAGTAGATGTATCTCCACTACTGTAAATTCTATTACTTATTAATAAGTTTTTCTTAAAAACATCTTTTGCGTTTTCATTCAAAAACGAAACTGCTGTAGTTCCATCAAATCTATCTAAAAATTTAAAAGAATAATTTCTATACACAGTTGGATTGCCATTAACTAAATTTGCTACAACAGATTTAGCTTCATTAATATCCTTACCATCTATATGACTAGGACCTTGTGCTAAACCAGTAACCAATAACTCATACTCACTATGTTGTGTAAGGTCAAAAAAATTAGCTAAAGCATCAACACCATTAACTGCTTCATCTATGTTTCTACCTAAATGAGGTGTGTCATAATAAGTAATAGTATTTTCTGGATTGTTTGTTATGTTTATTAATTGTGAGTATGGTGAATTATTGTCAACTCCACTACTGGCTCTTGTGTCTAATAATCTTTGATGTCTTGCTCTAATTCTTGCTTCTGCACTACTCATATCTGCAACAGAAGCATCCTCATCCAAGGTTCCTAAGTCTATATCTTCTAGTTGTTTGTTTAAACTTTCCATTATAGTTGTATATTCACTAGCCCCTTCGGTTAGTAATTTATCAAAATTTATAGGGTTGCCATCTTTATCTACATCTGGTAAATCTGCTATAGTAATATCATCACGACCCATTTGTGCTGTTAATCTTTCTAAATTTCTTAAAACTGCATCAGGTAATATATCAAATACTTCATCATTTAATGAGTTGTGGTAAGTTATAAATAAATTTAAAAATGTTTTAGGTGACTTTTTAAATATATCTTGTATTGAATATACTGTTGATGCTGTTGGTTTTACACCATCAGGATTTTCTAATCCAACAGGTGGAACTGAAACGATTTGAGAAACATTACTACTAAAGAAATCTAATAAATCTTCGGTGAATAAAATGTTTCTAAAACCTTCTACAAGTTCAGGTGTATAATTTACTTTGCCTATACTGCCACCGAAATATATATCTGGGGTGTAATTCTTATTACCTTGTTTCATGTATGCAAGGTTTACCATATCATCTGCTGACATTGCACCTAAAGGAATAAATGTAAATCCTGCTCTTTCTGGTATAGGAACAGCTAATAGTTGTTGTGCATCTCCATCAATAAATTCTCCATTAAATAATGTCTTTACTATTTGTTTGAGAAATAATTCTTCAGTACCTATATCACGAAGTGCTAATCTAAATTTAGTAAAAAAATCTGTATATATAGATGTTTTACTTGGTGCTTTATCCCAGGTTTTATAAGTAAATTCTTCTATGTCGTAACCTAAAGCAGGTTGAGAAATGCCTGTATTTAGCAGTTCTCTGTTTAACATATCAGTTGTTTGCAGAAGTCTATTTGCTGCACCACTACCAAATTTCATATCAATAGCAGTTCTGGCATAACCTATAGCTGCTACTGGAACATTTCCTAGTTTTTTAGCACCAGTAACTCTACTTACAGGTGATTCTGGTAAATCAATACCCATTCTTTTTGCCATCTGTTTTAAATTTTTAAACTGAGAGTCAAAAAGAATTTCACCTTTTCTAATTATTTTTGGCTCTCCATCCTTATCTATCCACTTAAAGTCTTTTGTTAATTGTCTAACTTCATCATTCCACACAGTATTTCTTTGAGTTGGTATTATTATTTTTTTAGTGACATTATCGTTCAACATATATTCAGGAAGAATAAGAATACTTGTTGTGTCTTGTCCTGTATTTCTACCTCTGTAATTTTTTTTAAAGTCAGAATAATCAGCTAAAAGCATAGCACCAAAACTTTGGTACATACTTATTAAATTTGGTAATCCTTTACTTGCACTTGATGTTATTGGTATGTTCTGAGTTTTAAAATGACCCATAAAATCAGTAACTAGATGCATCAATGGAACTAAAGATTGAGTTTTTAACTTACTTCTTGCCGCACCATTTGATACTGCAGGGTCATTTAAAAATGGTAAGAATCCATCTGCTGAACCTACTTGCATAAAACTCCAATCAATTTTCATCATGTTATCCAGAGGTATATTTAGTTTATCTGCAACCAATCTTGCTTCATCATCAACAATATCTGGCAAGGCATTCGCTTGTTCATCTGTTAGTTGAAATATATTTTTAAACAATGATGCTAGTATGCTTGTATCATTACCTGTATAATTTTCTAATACACCTAAAGGATTTGTATTAGTAGATTTTTCTAGCTCTATTGAACCCTGTATTGTTCCACCAGGCAAACCACCTAAATCTGTTTCTATAGAATCTAGTAGTTTTAAAGACTCTGAAGGTATAATTTCTCTAATTTTTTCACCTATTTTTATTTTATAAGACATTGTTGGTATAAGATTTACATCCATATTCATATCATAATTTTTAAGTAATGCTCTAAATAAATCAACTCCAGGTGTTCTATTAGAAGGCAAACCTTCTATGTCTAACAAATTTTTTATTTCTGGGTATGTGTATAAATCACCATTTACACTAAGGTGTGTCATTTCTCCTGACATAGATAAGTGATTGTTTATAAAACTCCAAGCTAAAGCATCATAGAGTTCTGGAAAATCTGACTTCAAAGCCATAAAATTAAAGTTTTTACTACTTCCTGTGTGAAAATCATTTCCCATCATTATCCCAATAACCCTATCTAATACTGCTTGGTGCAGTGAATTTCCACTACTATCCAGATTTAAATATTCACCTAATTGGTTATCTTCAATGTCAACTAATCTTGATAAAGAAAAATCATTTTCTTTTTTAATAACTTTATAATCATCTTTATTAACATTAGGTTCAATTCTTTTGAATTGATGCAATCCTAATGTTTCAAAAAATCTTTTTGCATTCTGCCCTTGTGTATCTGCATCAGAACTTCCTAGTTCATTTTGTATATCTTGAATTTTTACTCTGTCATATTCATCTAAATATTCTTTAAATGTCACAGCATACAAGTTAAAAAAATCTTTTAAGGTAGCTAAGTATTTTTGTTCTAGTGCAACATCTATTTCTGACATCTATATACCACTAAGTAGGTCCATAGCATCTTGTATCTCTTCTATTTCTGGATTTGGGTCTGTAAAGACAATCCATGGTTTGTCATTATCTACACCATATTTATATAAACTTTTTGGGTTGTTATCTAACATAAGTTTTTTTTCAGTTTCATCTGCTTGTGTAAAGAAATAATGACCAAGCATTTAAAAAAACCTTCTTCTTTCTACCTTTTTTTTATTAGCCACTTTAGGGTTTGTTCTTCTCATGTCTGCCATTATATCTATAAAGTCTTGTCCTTTTTGTAAAGGATTAACCTGTGGTTTTAAGGGTTGCTCATTAGGATTAATTGCAAATTTATTTGGTCTGTTGTACTGTGAAAATTCTGGTCTTGGAAATTTAGAGTTTGGTACATCTTCTTGTTGTTCAGGTTTTGTTGGGAACTTAGTATTAGGTGTAGACATAGGGTCTACAAATGGTTCTTTATCATCATAAAATCCTGCATCAACAATACTAAAATCTTCTGCTTGTTTCTGTCCTGGTTGTAATACAGCTTGTAGATTTGCAACATCTCTTAAATACCATTCATAAAACTCTGCTGTATTTTTAAAACCTCCATCAATATAATCTGTTACTGAACCTGTTTGTATTTCTGAAGCTATAATCATTCCTTCATCATATTGAACTTTGCTACCCATTGGACTTTCTTTAGTGCCTTCACCTGTTCGAAAATATTGTGCAACATTGTTTATGTTATCTAATGCAGGAAGAAACGCATCAGCAAATGCTACTGGGTCCTTAATTTCGACTATTGGTGGGTATCGCTTAATTCTACTAATGTACACAGAAACAATTTGGTCATCAGACATATCTTTATACTCTTCAGGTCCAGGTCCTTCAGGTGCTTGGTCGTTTAAATCAAAACCACTAATAATAGATACTTTGTCATTACCACCTAATTTAGGTCCTTTGTTATTTGGATTATCATTAGCAGCAGCATAGTCTTGGTCATTATCAAAGTATTTTCCTTGTGCCAATAGGACTAAATCACTACGCATTTCTTCTATTGTTTTAGCTTTATACCAATCAAGTTCTCCAAATACATCTGCACTGTTGTTTTCTTCTTCCATTATCCCTCTGTCATAAATTGTCTAGCTGCTAAAAATCTATTTTGAAACTTTGCACCTTGTTCTCTAAGTGCTTTTACATTGTTAACAGCACCTAATCTATCTGCAAGTCCTGTTTCTAATATTTTATTAAACTCTAGTTCAGAATTGTAAGTTTCTAGTTCAGGCATATTATATCGTTCTCGTAGTTCTTCTTCAGTAGGAACAATGTATTCTCCTACACCTGCAACAGTTCTAATTTTTCCTTCTTCTTTTGCTTGTATATATTCGTTATACAATTTTAAGTTTTTATTATATGCTTGTTTTTCTATATAATCTGCACCTGGTGCTGGTGGTTCTGGCATTTCTGTAACTAACGCTTGTGATTCTAATAACCTTGTGCTTTTCAGCAACATTTCTATTTGACTCTCTATTTCTCCTTGTCTTTTAGCTTCTGTTGCTCTTGTGGCTAACAAGTGTTGTCCAAACCTTACAGCATCACTAGATGTCATGTTTAGTCCTAAAGCATTAAAATACTTTTGAAGTTCTGCTTCCATTTCTATTGGACTTGGATTTATTAAATTGTATATTCTATCTTGCCAATATTCTGAACCGACACCCATAGCTGCATCCAATGAATTTATCTCTGTTGTTTTGTCTATAATGCCTTGGACAATATTTGATTTACTTGCACCAAAACCTAAGTTGTTCCAATCAGATACTTCTGAATCATAATTAGATACAACATTGTCATACGCATCTGGATTTAATGCGTTCATTAATATACTGTTGTTACCCTCTTCCATTAACAATGCAATAAACTTTAACTCTGGATTATCTGGACTAATAAATCCCTCTCTTTCTATTAATCCTTCAAATGTTTGTCTATCGTAAAATATCATAAGGTCTTGTAATTCTTTTATCTCTGTATTGCTTAATGAGTACAATAACTCTTCTGCATCACCTAATTTAAATACTGATTTAACAACATTGCCATTAGCATCTTTAATAGATTCAGCAGATTCATCTCCTGTTTTAATAAATGAACCATCTTCTATTGCTATATATCCTGGTGTGTTTCCATAATAAAAAGTTACTGGTTGTCCTGTCATTGGGTCAGGGTCTGCAACTGGTATGAAGTCACCGACACTTAAACCAGTTTGTTCTGAATCTCCAACAAATATATTTACAGATGACTTTATATTGTCTGGATATGCAAATGTGCTATTTAAACCTTTTAAAGCAGTAAAATCATAGTTTTCAATTTCTTGTGCATCTTCAGCATTCATAGCTATTTGTGTAGCTATACTTACATCATATTGTAAATTGTGAAGAATACCTTTTAAGTCATTTATTTGAACTAATCTACCTTGATATTGTTTATTACTTTTTACAAAACCTAATGATGGTGCATCTAACATGGATTGTTCATAACTTATATTTCCTCCATTAAGACCGAAATCAACACCTTTATCCATAAGTTTTTGTATTGTTAAATTTTCTCCTAATCCTTCTCCTGTGTATGTACCAATAACTACTACAGTTATAATATCTTCAATTATATCTTGTGTAGTTTTACCTACTAAGGAATCAGGATTTTCTTGATACCAATTAACTAATTCGTTAAATGTTAATTCTCGTTCATCTCTAACTTCTGATATATATACACCCATTATTTATCTCCATAAAGTCTGTTGTTTACTTCTCTATAAAATACACCATAATACATACTACTCCAATAGTAGTCAGGATAAGGATACTTTTTCATTAATTCTAATCCATAACTATGCAAATTAGCTCTTATTGCATCCCCAAATTCTTTGTTTTCACTTATAAGATATGCACCTTTGAGAACATCTTTTGGGTCAACAGTAACACCTTTGTATGTACCACCTTGTTGTTGTAACCTAACCCATCTATTTCTTTCTTTTAAATATTCTTGTAATGGTGTGTTCGTAGGACTCTGGTTAAAAAACTCATCATTATCCCATTGTTGTGCTTCTACTATTTTTTGTTTCCAGTCTGCAGTATCTACACTTTCTCCTAATGAACCAAATGGTAATACACCATACTCTTGTACTTTTCTTTCTGTAAAAGCTGCCATGTGTGCTTCTAAATCATTTCGTTGAATAGCAGGATTAGCTAGTTTAATTCTTTTCTTTTCGTTTTTTATTTCTAATTGCAATAATGTTTGGTTTAATAAATCACCATACACTGCAGGTTTTAGTTTTACATTTGCATTTAAATATCCTTCATACGAAAACTCATCATCATAATTATCTGGAAAATGATATACACCTGTAAGAGGAAACTCATTTAAATGTTTTTCGTTTTTTACTTCTGACCAAAATCTATAAGAATCTTCAGTTACTGGTCTGTTACCAATTCTTGCAGTTTGTCTTTCTCTAAGTGGTACTGGGTTTATTCCATACTTTTCTATAAATGTTTGTGTTGTTAAGTAATAGTCATAATCGTTTTCTACCAACATATCGCTATATGATTTAGTTAATGCCTGTATTTGCCACCATCTACCATTTTTATCTTCTAGTTCATACCTAGGTTGTATACCTGTAGGTAAACCAAACTTAGCACCACCTCTGAAAAACCAGTGATTTGATGCAGCTTGTTCTGCTTGTTCCCATGCTCTATCTTGTGATGCAGCATCATCTGGTTTCCATTCTCCTGCATAATATAACATTGTATAAATGTCCATAACTGTACTGTTAAATGCTTCATCATATTCAGGGTCATCTAATACATCTCTAGCAACATCCGAACCTTTGATAATATCTCTTGCCCAACCTACTTGGTCTAATATTCCGAATCTTTGTTTTCTATCTCCAAAAGAACCTAATAAAAACTCTTCTACAAACTCTGGTGGATTTACACCATAACGCCTACTAAATAATCTGTATGGTACTGTTACCCACCAACCGAAACCAGGTGAATAACCATTAGCAGACACTAAGTTAAGACCAGACACAAAACCTTCTGGTTTTACTCTTAAACCTTCATCTTGATAGTTGCCACCTAAAAATGCTTGTTGCATAGGTGCAGCATTAAGACCTGATTTTCTATTCAATAATTTAGGAATACCCATTGACATAATATTAAATACATCTAACCAGTGAAACATTAACTCCCCAGTGACTGGGTCCTCTTCAAAAAATCCATTTTTGCTATCCCATGGTTTTGCTTCTTTACCAGAATCTATAGCAAGACTTGCCCTGTAAAATTTCTGTGGATTATCTTTTATTAAGTTACTCCAGGTCTTAGGAACCTCTGCCCATATTTCTGGGAATGGTACATAAGTTTTTCCTAAATCGGATGCCACATGTCTTGTTGTACTTGCATATAACAAATCACTTACAAACTCTAATGATTTTGATTTAAGTCTTAGGTCCATATCTTCTAGTGTCATTATGGATTCTTGTGGGTCCAATGGAGTTTCACGAACTTGTCTTTGTATGTCATCATTTAATTTAGAACCTGTTAACCATTTATTAGCAAACACACCTAACTCTTGTCTGGCATCTTTGTTAAGAAATGCTATTTCTTCTTTGGACAAATGAAAATATGCCCACTTAAATAATGGTTCTCTGTTTAATGTATCTGATGGTTTAGTAAGTAATAGACTGTAAGCATCTCTTAAAAATATATCTAATGCTTCTCCTAAGTTTTGTGCATTAACACCATCTAACATATATTCTTTATTCATGTTTCCTGCAAGTTCTTTTGCACCTAAATCTAAATCTATAAGGTCTTTTTTAAATGCTTCTTTGAGTGATGGCATAAATTTATTAACAAATGATTTTTTAGCAGTATTAATATTTACTTTTCTTGCATACTCTACAAAATCTTCTCCATCTATAAATCCACCATTAGCGATAAAGTCAAGTACTTGTCTTGACCCTTGTGATAAATCTACTTCGTAGTTGTGAAATAAAAATTCTCCTTGGTCACTTTTTTTAAGTATGTCAGAGTATCTATTTAGTATTTCATTACCTGCATCATCAAATATTTTAAGAGTAGAGTTACCTTGCAATTGACCAATTCTATATGCAGCAGCTTTAACATATTTTTCTAAACCTCCTGGTTTAAGTAGTTCTCCACGCATTTTATAATCTTCTGACATAGATATTATTTTCTCTATGTACTCTCTACCTGTTTTAGAGTTTTGCACCCAGTTAAGTGTTTCCTCTACACCATCTCTAGCAACACGAATATGTAGTTCATCTGTAGAAAAATTTAATATTCTTGTTGTAAAAAATCTCCACCATTCAGGTCTTATGTTTCCACTAGCATCTCTTTTAGTTACAGTGTCGTAAAAATCATCTCTTATTTTGTTTCTTGTTCTACCTGGTCTAAGTCTTTGTATAATAGACTGGTCTGCTGATGCTTTCATAAATTCATCAGTATGTCTGAAATTTTGACCAGTAACTCTAGTTGATGCAAATGTTCCTGGTTTAGAATCAATAATTTGTTTAGCTACTGTAAAGTTTTCTTCATACAGATACTCCAATACATTTTTGTTTATGACTGTGTATAAATTTACATCAGATGTAAGCGTATCTTGTATGGTTCTTTGTTTACCACTTATGTCATCTACAAGACTAACTAAATAACCTTCATCTACTTCAAACAACAAATCGTTTAATTCTTTAGGAACTGCATTACCTAAACTGTCAATAACATCTCTAGGTATAAATATAGATTTTTGGTGTCCTTTAATTCCTATAATCATAGAGTTTTGTATTTGTCGTATGGTGTCTTTAAGTGCTAAATCACCTTCTTTTGTAATCTTTGGCACAGCAACGCTAATATCAAAAAACCATTCTTTTGTGGAATCATCCCACCAATATCCGAACACATGATTTTCTTTTTCTAATAAACTTTTTATTTTAGGGTCAGTTATGTAATCTTCTAAGATAACTTTTAAAGCACCTTTTCTGTCAGTATTGTTTATTAATGCCTGGTTGTTTAAATACTCATCATTAATAATTCTCTGATATGGTTTGTAGGGAGATACATAAGCAATAACATTACCTTCATATCTAGCTTTATTTTTATTATTAAGTGCTACAGAACCACCTTGTGATTCACCACTTGTTACAATATCTCCTAACTGATTACTAACTTCATCAACAGTTTTTCTGTTTATAACACCATCATCTTTAAGTGTTTTAAGTTCTCCTATATCTTCAAACTCCCACCACTTAGCATCATTACCTTCAAAAGCTGCTTTAAGGTAACGACTACCTACTTGTCCTTCTATGTTGACACCTAAGTTTGTTGTTTTAATTAATTGTTGTATTTCAGGAAATGTAACTTTACTTAAACCATCAGAAAACTCATCTGAACCTAATAATTGCGTTGCATCAGATATTTCATCTTTCATTATTCTTGTTGTGTACAAAACTTCTTTATTTGCATTGACTAAAGATATTGAAGGATTGTCTGACCTACCTAACATTTTTTTCATGTATGGGTTTAACAAATGATATTCGTATGGATGATTAATTAAAGAAGGTGCACCTTTAAAAAACATTCTTATGTGTTCTTCCCCAGGAACACGAATAGCCAATGCTGCTCTAAGCATCCACATAGGTTTTAATGCTCTTTGTTGTATTATGTCATTGTAAATAAAACGAAGTCTGCCTTCAGGTGCAATTTGTTCTATTCCTCCTGTTCTCCATGATTTTTCAAAACCTCTTTTTGGTATTTTTGCAAATTTAAGTATTTCTTGTGCATCTTCCCATGTTGTAGCTTTACTAAATGCTTCTCTCATACGACTTCCTTTTGGACCAACAACTCTTGTAAACATAGATGTTGCTCTTAATAAATCTTGGTAATCTGGTAATACAGCATAATGTTCTGCCATTTCTCTTAAAGAAAAAGCTGTAGGCACTGCTTCGTTTACTTCATCAATAATGTTTCCTGCTTCATCTACAAAAGATGATGTATTTACTTTTGTGCCAGGAAACTGCATAGGGATTCCTTTTTCACCATAAAAATACATTCTCTCTCTGCTTTCATCTTGAAACACTTTTGATATGTAATCAAATATTTCACCTTCATCAACTAAATCAGGATTAGAATCTTTTATAGACTTAGTCATTGTTCTAAATACGCTATTGACTACAGCATTTACATCTTGTTGATTTTTAGCTTTTAGTAATTGGAATATAATTTCATCTCTTTCTTTGTACCCTGCACCTGAAACTTTCATTAATCTATCTAAGTTATCTGCTGTTTCTGTCATAAGATTGATAGATGCAATTCGTGTAGGTGCTAATCCAAATGCTCTTTTAAGTTTTACTGGTAACACACCTGTAAGTTGTCCGCCTAGACCTATAACACCACCAAATTGGTTGTTTGTTTTTTTGCCTATTAACGCACCTACTGTTCTACGAAGTGGTGCTATATCTGCAGAACCACCAGTTAATGCTTCTGCTAAATTATTAGCTAATACAGATAATGCTTTTGGTTGCATAGGTAATTTATTTAATGGTCTTGCATTAATTAATTCATTCATTACTTTTGCATTAAAGTATGTTCCAGAATATGGTGCTAATAAGATACCTTCTAAGTCACCACCACGCATAAGACTTTTAACAACCTCACGCATAACATCTTCATCTTTAACACCTACTAATAATTTTTTAACATAAGGGTCTATGTTTCTAAGTTGAGGTATGTCGTTTAATTGTGCAATAGAATCATTTTTAGTCA
>Ga0209535_1000180_pt1 | contig 42664 bp, 29 predicted proteins | sample LinPmetageLP28_FD_184041 | JGI IMG/M metagenome (GOLD analysis project Ga0209535, IMG submission 184041) | Marine viral communities from the Pacific Ocean - LP-28 (SPAdes) (version 2) | ecosystem: Environmental > Aquatic > Marine > Oceanic | place: Pacific Ocean | collected 2009-08-22 | reverse complement strand
TGGAAAAATCTTTGCAAGAAGTAATTTATCGTACTCAGGAAGATCTAAACAATCTAGTTAAGACACTAGAGGCAATGGATGTTGTGTGCTATAGGCCATCAGTTGAAAACAAAACACAGAGACCTCCCATATCTCCAAGAGATTATTTTGTGGTCTTTGGAGAAAAATTATTTGTTGGCAAGGTCATTACAGGTTACAAAGATATCCTAAAATCTATAGATCGTGAGAATATAAAATGGTACTTGGGCAACGATATATCTAGTGGTAACATGATACGCTGTGGTAATCATGTACATTGGGACATCAGTAAAAATTTTTTACCTGGCAAAGAACAAGAAATAATGAAATGGTTGGAAGATAACAATTACAAAGTGTCTGTGACCAGACATGGTTGGCATATGGATGGTATATATAGCATTCTTAAACCTGGGGTGATAGTGGCATCTCGAGAATTACCCGAACTAGAAGCAATTTACCCCACATGGGACATATGTTATGTTGATGCCAGTGAAGTCAAAAAACCCCTAAGCCATGCATGGGGTGGCGACTACTCCGAAAGCAATTACGATATTAACATACTTTCTGTAAATCAAGAAAATTGCATTGTGTCAAAAGAGAATAAAACTATGTTCAAGTTTTTAGAAAAAAATAAAATAAATCCTATAATCTGTGACTTTAGAGATAAAAGTTTTTGGGACAACGGAATACACTGTATAACACAGGACCTATATAGAGAAGGTGTTATGGAAAATTACATGTAGTTATGAAATTTAATTTTAAAGAAAGCATAGATCACGTGTGTAAATCTATTAAGAATACACCTTTAAGAATCTATAATGGTGTGCGTTATCAAATATTTGAAAATTTTTTTAGTAAAGATTATTTAAAAATGTTACAAGATGTAAATCATTCTGTAGTCAAACTAGAAGGTTTAGAAACACAAAACGAACATGGTAGACAGCATAGGCGTAGGGTAAGTTATGCAGAACCTGTATCAAAAAATTTACAGGTATTTTTCCATAGTTCTAAAATATTAAATGCTCTGCAAGACAAATTTAATTGTGATAGTTTGAAACCTAAAACAGCGGATATGTGGTTTGACTATAAGGACTACAAAATTATTCCACATATCGATAGTGCTTTTCAAATGCAATTACAAATTTACCTCAATGATGAAAGTCATCCATCTACTGCTTTCTTTGATGACAAAGATGGCGAAAAAATTTATGACATTGTGCCTTACAAAAGTAATGCAGGATATTGTTTGTACAACAAGGGACCGTCTTGGCACGGAATGACAGACAAAGTTGTTGATGGTGTGCGTAAAAGTGTGTTTGCTAGATTTGTTGAATAAAAAAGCCTACACATTTCTATGTAGGCTTTCTATGAATTGCAATTCAAAAAAATTATTAAGACGCTACTTTAGCCGCGTTTTTTGATTCTTGAATTTCTTTTCTTCTGGCTTTAAGAAGTTTTCCTAATTCTGCTAGTGCTTTTCTTGCTCTAGTGCCAGAGGCTTTGACACCTTTTTCAACAAACTTAGAATTTTCTTCAGAGTAAGTTTGAATAGTTGTCATTATTTGTTCGTGTGTTTGTGACATAATTTGTCCTTTGTTTTTAATATGATAATTAAATTAATTAACATATGCGTAATTTAAGCACAAAAGAACTGGGTTTGTCAACTAAAAAGTGGTTAGTATTACCAACATAATATAATTTTATGGCTTCGAAAAAATTTTCTCCTTGTATTGATCGAAAAATTTCTAGTTTGAAACAGAGATTTTTTGAAGAATCTCAGACTGTGCCCACAAGAGAAGAGTTTATTGAACAAGCCACGGAATGGTTTTTGTCAACAAGGCTTAACAAATTAACAGGTTTAGAAAGTTTCGCACACAAAGATATCATAATTGGTTGCACACAGTTTATAGAAAACATCTGTCTTAAACAAAAATGGAATATTCAAATTTTACCGGAAGAATATGCCTATTACACTGTTATGGGTAAACAACCAACTAACGCAGGTGAACTTCAAGAAAATGTACCTTTATTAATTTCAGCACCCAATTGGAAACATGGACAAAGATCCGAATGGCAAGACATTTTAGAAGAATGTGTACAAAAAAATATTGATGTTCATGTTGACTGTGCATGGCTTACAGTTGCAAAAGATATAGAAATAAACTTTGATCATCCTTGTATTAAATCTATAGGAATGAGTATTTCAAAATACATAGGATCTTGGAACAGAATAGGTATACGTTGGTCTAAACAAAAAACTTTAGATTCTGTAACGATGTTTAACACACAAATGAAATATAATGATGCCTTGGTTTCCTGTGGAAGTTTTATTATGAAAAATCTAGATAGAGATTATGGATGGAACACGTACGGAAAAAAATACGAACAAATTTGTACTCAACACAATTATCAATCTACAAATTACTTTTATCTTGCTAAAAAAGACAACGAAATAGTTGGAATGACTGATCAATTACTGTCTAAATGATAATTTCAACATCATTAGCATAGTTTGTAAACCCGTTTTCTTTTATCACTTTCAACACACTGTCAACTCTACTGATCAGTTCGTCTTTGTGAGAAATTAAAAATATATTTTTGTTTTGTGTTCTTGCCATATCTTTTAGCACTGCCATTGAACTTTCAACACCCGATGTATCCATACCAGCATCAATAAGTTCGTCAATAAACAACAAGTTGATACGTTGATACAATCCTTCCCAAACATCTCTGAACGCCCAACTCAATGAAAGGATAAGTCTATTTCTTTCTCCTCTTGACAAATTGTCAAAATCTAATTCTCTGCCAAGTTCTTCGATGTTTACTGTGAGATCGGATCTAAATATTACTGTGTGTGGCAGTTTTACTTTGGTCAAATACACTGCAAGTCTTTGATTTAAGAATGTTAAGTTTTGTTCTATAATTTTTGTTCTTAAGAAACTGTCTTTTGCAGTCAACAGTTTGTATAAAAACTCTTGGTGTCTATACAAATCTTCTAATTCGTTGGCTTTTGTGTAATCAATTTTTTGTATTGCACTTTTTCTTAATTCCTGTATTTGCTCTGCGTACGGATCTTCTTTGGATTCGGTTTGTTCTAGTTGTCTTTTTAGATCTTTTAATGTGCCTTTGTGACTATATGCTTCGTCTATTGAATCATAGTAAGTATCCGGTATTGTACCTAAATCACCAATAGCATCAATCTGTTGTTGTATGTTTGCAAGGTCCGTTTTTAACTTGTTGCTGTAATCTTCACTTTCTGTTAATATTTTTTGCAGTTTGTTTTGTAATTGCGTGTGTTTATCTCCATGCAGGTCTTGTTCACAAGTTGGACATTTGGCATCTTGTGCATATTCAATATCGCTTTTTGTTTTATCTACATTTGAATCTGCTTTGGTTAAACTGTTTTCGTGATATGCTTTTTCCTTTTGTAAACTTGTTAGTGTTTTTGTGTCTTCGTTGTGTTTTTGTAATTTTTTATGTGCGTCAAGTTCTACTGTGATAGCAACTTTGTCTAGTTCTTCTATGGCGTCTTTAAATTTGGCAATGTCTTGATCTTTCTGTGTTTGCCATGCACTACTTCTAAGTTTAATTGTTTTTATTGATTCAGTGATTTTTTCATTGCTTTGTTTAATACTGTCCAGGCTATACTTTTCACCCATCAATTCATCTTTTGTTCCACGCATTTGTTCTTTTAATAAATCTGCTTTTTCAGAAAGTATAGTAATACCTAACAGTTGCTCAATTATTTCTCTTTGTTCTGCTTGTTTTGTTGCTAGGAAAGGTTGAGTATATGTGTTAAGTGCAATAATATTCTTGAACATGGCATGAGTCATGCCAATCAGTTTGTTTATTTCTGCTTGTGTTTCTCTGTTTTCGCCCTGTGCTTCGTTGCTGTCTTGTTCAACATCATTGATATAGAATTTTAATTTTTGTGGCTTTCTGCCTCTTTCGATGGTGTATGTGGTATTATTCTTTTCAAAAGTAATTGATACCAACATGTCTTTGTTATTTGTTTTGTTTACAAGATTGTCTTTCCTTATTTGTGTTAATGCATCGCCAAACAGTGCATAACTGATTGCGTTTATTATTGTAGTCTTACCTGTACCGTTTCTAGCACCTGCATCATCTCCTCCTAGGTCAACATTTTCTCCTAGTACTAGCACTAGATTTTTTCCACCAAAATTTATTGCTTGAGTTTGGTTACCCACACTCAAAAAATTCTTAACGGTCAATGTTTTTACTGTTAACAAGTTTACTCCTCTTTTACAAATATACCGTCTACCATTCGGCCTTTTCTGTCTTTGATATCATCATATGCTTTTTGTAAGCATTCTTCTATTGTTATGTTGTTTCTTTTCATTATGTTGATCATTACCACTAACATGTCACCAAGATCATCTCTCATATCTTTTTCTTTGCATACAGAATCAGATAGTTCACCAAGTTCCTGTACTAGTTTTAACACTTGATCTTTGTCTGTGCTACCAGCAATCAAGTTTCTATCTTCATGCCATTGTTCAATTAGTTTTACAAGTTCCATAAGTCTTTTAGTTTTTTACATCCAAGTTGTTGTAGATTGCCATTAGTATTTTTTTGTCATATGTTTGTGAATCAACACTTTCCAATTGTTTTACAACTATTTGATCCACACTATCAAACTTTTCAATCACAGCAGTAGTTTCTTGTGCTTGATTTACTTGTTCTGGAATCAGTTGTAGTTCTCTTAATTTGTATTTGTCAATAAATGTTTCTCTGATAAAGTTTGCTTCTTCATAACTTATTTTTATATCAAGTGTGACTCTCACATACATTTTTTCTTTTAATAGTCCTTCAGGATCTGCCAACAGTTGACTTATTTTATAGTTTCTGTATCTTGGCATGCCCGGCCAGTTGATGTATTTGGGAGTTCCACCATATTCCAAAACCATCATGCCTCTTTCGTCATCACCTGCGTCAGCATAGTTGTGTGGAAAAGCATTGCCCATGTACACAACATTGTTTCTCACTTGTCTTTTGTGGAAGTGTCCTGTGAACGTATATTCTTGATTTACAAAATGTTCTGCTTTTATTCCGCCTACATCGGGCATTTCCACCATGGCGTTCATTTGGAAAAAGGGCAATTCAAAATGTCCAAACATGTATCTCTGTTTCATTTGTGGAATACGTTTCCATTCGTCTTGCACAATCCATGGAACAATTGCAACATCTTCAGTTTCAATCCACTCATTTACTATTTTAATGTTTGGGATATTTCTTATAAACTCCATAGAGTTTATTTCTCTTTTATCTCTGTAGAATAAATCATGATTGCCCATGATTACGTAAACTTTTTCAAAAGCGGCCGACAGTCTTTCCATGTTAGAAACTGTGTAGTTCATTGTAGAAACGTTTGTTGATGATCTGTGATGGTGCCAGTCGCCTAAGAATATACAAGTTTCACATCCGTGTGCTTTTGCCTGTTGAATAAACCAATACACAAAGTTTTCGCAGTCGTCGTTGTGTATTCGAGAATTGCCCTTCATTCCAAAATGTATATCTGTAAAACATGCAACTTTTTTAAAAAATGCCATTAGTTTTTCTTTTTACTTGGTCTTCGAGGACCTTTAAATTCTTGTATTGGTTGAAGTGCTCTTATTTTATCTGCTGATTTCTCAATGTATTTCAACAGAGAGTAATCCATTTTGCCAGTTTTTTTGTAGTGTTTGTTGAACAAAGCCATTGAAGTTTTTGTAGCAACTTTTACTGGTGCTGTTTCTTTTTTTATTCTTTCTTTTTGTTTTGCTATTTGTTCACTCATTTGCCTTGTCATAGAAGGCATAAGATCGTTTTGTTCTAAAATGTCATCTCGTATGTTTTGATTTTTCTTTTCAACAATTAAAATTCTTGTAAATGAATTTGTTATGGCCGCAGTGTAGTATGCAAATGGATTTTCTGATTTAGATTCATCAAACTGTAAACCTATTTGACTCAACTGCATCAAAGCCTGCGATCTCATTTCATCATTATAAGTGTAACCTCTCCAGTTTGATCTTGTGCCATACCTTTCACACAACTTAATATACATTTTAGCCAGTTCAGTTGTTGCTTTGCCATGAGTCAATGTAAATGCTCCGTTGTTCATTCCGCCTACCCAGTGAGATTTGCCCACACATCTTGTTTTTCCTTTATTATCAATACGATAATGTTGAAAAGGAGGAAAGTTTAATTTAGTGTGTCGGTCAGCAACAGTCTTTGGATTCTTTTTTCTTTGGTCATCTTTTGGAATATGATCAAATGTCTTGACTCTAAACACTAGATCAGTTTTTGCAATTTTTCTTGTGTTAACTTCAAAGTCACTCATTTTTAATTTATTTTTTCTACCAGCGGCCGCCTTAGCAGTTTCCCATGCTTCTTGTGTCATCCTTTTTGCACGTAATTTTTTTGCTTGGCTAATAGTATTTTTATTAATTTTTTTTACGTCTTCTACTATAACATCATAGTATGCATCTTCCTCGTTGACGTAAGAACAATAGGTGTTTTTACTTAGGTGTATTTGTTTCAGCAGATCTCTGTTGTTTAAGTAGTTTACTCTTTTCATAACTGTTTTTTCTGTTAAAATTAAGTTGACCACAAACAGGTCTGTTGATAGTGCTGGAAATCGTGCCTTAAGGTATATTAAATGCGCCTATTATTTTGCCTATAAATATAGTTAAATTATACATTATTTTTTATGACTACACAACCAGATAATCAACAATCATTGCCAAAAGCAGTGGGCAAATCGGCGGCAAATGTTTTTAGCAGAACATTAGGAAGACTGTTCGGTGCGGGCCTAAACAAAGGTGCTGAAAAAGGTTTTTTTGGTGGCAATCCTGGTAGTGCTCGCTGGACAACAAGAAGTGGGTCTACTGATTGGAGATTAAAACTTAATATTCCTACAGGAAGTGATTTACTACAAAAAATATTTTTTAATCGTTCTGGTACAGATGCACAAGGTACTGCATCAACAATTATGGCACCATTACAAGACACAAATGGTTTATGTTTTCCATTAACTCCAACAGTGTTGATTAACCACGTAGCAAATTATTCACAGTTGGCAACAACACATGCAAACTATCCTTACTATGCATACCAAAATTCAGAACCAGCATCTATTAGTATAATTGGTGATTTTCCTGTGCAGAATAAATCCGATGCCGCTTATTGGGTAGCCGCACTTCATTTTATGAGATCAGTTTCTAAAATGTTCTTTGGTGGAGAAGACGCAACAAGAGGAAATCCTCCTCCAATTTTGCAACTTAATGGATATGGAAACCATGTTTTTAATAATGTGCCTGTAGTATTAACAAACTTTACAGTTGACTTAAGGCCAGACGTTGATTATATTGCCACTACTCAAGGCAACACAGGATTTGATTATGAATTTGAAGCCGCAAACGGCAGTAGAACATTTGGCGGAACTGTAGGCGAACTTCCAACAACTTGGGCACCATCTTTAAGTACATTTACATTACAAGTACAACCTGTATACTCTAGAGAAACTGTTAAAAGTTTTAGTATGGCTAAATTTGTTAATGGTGAATTATACAATGGCACAACTGAAAGACCAGGAATAGGATTTATTTAATGGCTAATTATTCAAATACATCACCATATTTTTCAACATCAGAAAACAATATCAGTTTAGATTTTTTGACACCAAGAACAATTACAGCAGAAAATGACGATGTGTCTTACACAATTGATCAAATTTATGCTTACAGACCAGACTTATTAGCATTTGACTTATACGGGTCACCAAGACTTTGGTGGGTGTTTGCTCAAAGAAATCCTGATCAAATAGAAGATTCAATTTATGATTTTGCCCCTGGAGTCACAATTCAATTGCCAAAGTTAAGCAATTTGAAAACAGATCTAGGAATATAAAATGGCAATAGATTCTGGTAGTTTCGGAGGTTTTACACAGCGAGACAGACCTGCACCTTTTTCATCAACTTCTGAGGAAAATGAACTTCACAAATTTGCAAGTTACAATTATGTTTTTACATTGAGTGGATTGACCAGAGCACAACTGGCATCACCAAAAAGAATACATACTGATCCTTTGCATGATATTATTGCTAGGACAGGAGGAATAGGTGACGCAAATAAATTTGCAAATCCAAATTTTTCTTACATCACTGGTAAATCGTTTGAGGGCGAAGGCTCGGACGAATTTGCCAAAGCAACAAAGACAACTGAAACACAAAAAAAAACAGCAGATTTTGCAAATAGAATATTAAGACAAAATAGAGATTTATATTTTGAAAGATGTGAAATTACAAGTGTTCCTGGTCCAAACGTGCAAAGAAAATTAATGAATTACACAACAATAGAAATGATGTTTAGTGAGCCAAATGGGATTAGTTTATGGCAAAAATGTCGTGCCGCCGCTTTTAATGGAGGATATTTAGAGCACACTTCCGCACCGTTTTTGTTAACAATAGAGTTTAAAGGTTTTGACAGTTTAGGCAACGAAGTTGCTAACAACATTGTAAGAAGATTACCTATTCAATTAGCAAGATCTAGTATACAGGTTGGAGCCGGAGGAGTCACATACACAGTAGGTGCAGTGCCGTGGACTGAGGTCGGATCACAAAACCGTTATCTGTTTACAAGAGCTCAAGGAACAATTGAAGGAAAAGGTAATGATCTATCTTCGTATCTCAAAGACTTTCAAGAAAAATTGTTAGCCGCACAGGAAAGAGAAGTGAAAGAAAATTTAAGACAACATGTGGATGAATACAAAATAACTGCAGATCCAGCAATAGGAACAGCAGTTAATTTTTTCAACAGTTATAGAGCCAATACAGGGGATGAATTTAAACTAGCGGCTATGACGTATGGTAAAGACGAGTCAGTAGGTTTTATATTAGAAAAATTTGTAAGACAGTTTGATCAATACAGACAAATAGACAAAATAGTTGAAAATTATTGGAGAAACGTTGAAAGTGCTACTGCATATGATTCTGAAGCACCTTTACCCGCTCCATGGGTACCCTGGTTTAAAGTTGTTACAACTTGTACTCTTACAGACGATTGGGATAGTAAGTTAATGTCACACAAAAGAAAAATACATTTTCATATTAAAACATATCAAATCCATGTTGCAAATTTTGCTCAAGTGGGTCTAGCAGGTTATGATGGATGGAAAAATGTAGCAAGAAAAAAATATCAATACATTTATACTGGACAAAATTTAGATATCTTAGATTTAAATGTTGAATACAATAGTAACTATGTAAAAGCAAACTTATTAAGTGCTACCCCCGAACAAAAAAATAACACAACGATTTTTGATAAGGTTAGTAAATTTTTCAGTAACATTTTTTCAGGAGGTGCGAACAATTCTTCAGCCAACGGTGTATCTCCGTTCAGTGATCCTGATCTTCCTTTAAGTGGAGTAGTGACAACATCTGACAGTGTTGACGCAACCACACGAGGTGGCCTTGATGCTAATCAGGTTTCAGCATTTTATGATTTCTTAACAAACAATTACGGAGACATGGTCAATATTGATATGAAAATAATGGGAGATCCTGCATATATTGGAGAAGATTATTTTACACCAATGAGCGATCCAGGAGAAAATAACAGGTACAGTAAAAGAGAACAAGTAGGTTCAGTTTTTGGCTTTGATTGGGACAGTCAAAAAAAACAATTTAATTTTGATGAATATCAACCTGTGGTATCATTAGACTTTAGATTTCCAACAGACTTTGATGAAAAGCAAGGATTATATGAATTCACTAGAGAAGGGACACCACAATTTACAGGACTATATAAAGTTATTAGGGTAGTAAGCACATTTGAAAACGGTCAATTTACACAGAATTTAAACATGATAAGATTTGAAAACCAAAGTAACTTGAATGGAGCATCGGGAGGCTTCAAACAAAAATCCACCAGTTCTACTGAAGCACAAGCAAAAGGCGGCAGTGGAGTAGTTACAGTCGAAGACGTAATAGCACCGTAAGGAGATTAAATGGCATTGAATATAGGCGGCTCAACAAAAAATGTACAAGGCGATCAATCATATACTAGAATTGACTCAGGTCCGTATTTTGCAATTGTAAAAGATAATGTTGACCCAACAAAAATGGGAAGACTTAAAGTTGTTATTCCTGCATTATCTGGAGTAGACAATGTTACTAAAGGTGAGTTAATTTCCTGCGAGTACTTGCCACCTTTTTATGGAGCCAAAAGTCCTGACGCAATACGTCCATCAAAAATTACAGAATTTCAAAGCACTCAACATGCCTATGGTATGTGGATGGTTCCACCTGACATTGACTCTCAGGTCCTAGTTATATTTGCTGAAGGAAAAATAACACAAGGGTTTTGGATGGGTTGTGTGCAACAACCTTACATCAATCATATGGTGCCTGGTATAGCAAGTTCAACAGACACTTTTGCTGAAGATGACAGAGGTAAAGAGTCAACCTATGGCACTAACAATGTTCCAGCAGGTGAAACAAATAGAGCATTGTTTACTGACACAAATAATTCTGCTAGATTAGACCGTTTGCCGAAACCTGTACATCCTTTTGCAAGAACACTACAAAACCAAGGATTAATTCAAGACACAACAAGAGGAACAACATCTTCATCTGCTCGTAGAGAAACTCCAAGTAATGTTTTTGGGATAAGCACTCCGGGTAAAATTGATGCACGTAATCCAAAAAAAGACAAACTTGGACCAACCAATGATTTAAAAAATGTTCAAACAACTAGATTAGCCGGACACACTTTTGTAATGGATGACGGTGACAATAATGGTGACAATCAATTAGTCAGATTGAGAACTAGTTCTGGGCATCAATTGTTAATGAGTGATTCAGCAGGTGTTGTGTATCTTGCAAATGCTGATGGCACTGTGTGGATGGAGTTTTCAAACAACGGTATGGTTGATGTGTATGCACAAACTGGATATAATTTAAGATCAGGTGGTGATATTAATTTCCATGCAGAAGGCAATATAAACATGTATGCAAACAAAAGCATTAAAATAAAAGCCAACGAACAAACAGGATTGGTCAGTATTGATGGTGGCGGCATTAAACAGATTGCCACAGACGATGTGCAGATTCAAGGTACAAATGTTTACACCAAAGCATCAACAAATGTTGTTGCTGATGCAGGTCAAAGAAATATACAACAGGGTATGACGAGAACCGATTTAATCGGTGGACAGGTGCACTTTAATGCTTTTGGCGTTATATCAAATCTTGTTACACCTTTAACAAGAACAAGTTACACACAGCCAACTGGCACAGGCACAGGACTGACAACGTACCCAGATGTTAGTCTTCAACCTTTAGGCACATTATTAAAAGTTGATCGTGCCCTACCAGGCATGAGTGGTATGAGAGTTCCAACCCATGAACCTTTCTGGGGACACCAAGACACTGTGCCTTCATTTGGAAGTGTTGGTGGCACAAATAAATCAATTGGCACTGCTGGATATATTGAAGACGCTAACAGAAATTCAGATCTTATGAGTATTAGATGGGCACAATACAAGGCAGATATTGACAGAGAATTAAAAGCAAAACCAACTGTTAATTTAGATTCAACGTTGAGTCTATTCAATGCAGGTTATGGGCAAACGTATAGTACCAGCAGTAATTTTTTAAGTGACAAACTTACAGGATATATTGAATTGGCTTCTGGAGCATCTGAAACTTATCAACAAATAACCTCAGGTATAAACACCGGAGGAGGTGACAGTTTAACAAATATAATTGTAAACGAATCAGGAGTGTTGTACACAAAAGGCACAAATAAAATCATAAAAACTACAGGTCTAGACAAAGTTACAAATAATCTTGGAAAGACTATTAATACTATTACATCTGTTGGTACGCTTATATCAAGTGGATCCGTAGCAGGTGGGGTGGAAGGCATAGTACCAGGTATAGGCAAAATTACAAATTCATATAATAATATTAGTAAGGTAACTGAAACATACAAAAATGTTGTAGGAGGCAATATTACAGCAGTAACTCAAGTGGCTTCCGCGGTAAGTACAATTGGCAAAGCGGTTAACACAGTTGGTCGAGTTGCTAGAAGTATAGGAAGAGTATTTGGATTTTAAATATGGCAAGTGATTACATTCCAGGAGTATCAGTTTTTAAAGGATTTAGTTCTCGGGCAGATCAAAACAATTATAAATTGTACGATTTTGCACTGATCAAACAGGATCTAATTAATAGATTGTCTGTAAGAAAAGGTGAACGAGTAGAAAATCCTGAATTTGGCACAATCATATATGATGTGCTTTTTGAACCTCTAACAGAAGCAGTAAAACAAGCAGTGGCAGACGATATAACTGCAAATTTAAATGCGGATCCTCGTATCCAAGCATCAGACATTATTGTGACTGAGTTCCAACAAGGTATTTCTGTGCAGGCAACAATAACCTATGTGCCATATAATGTAGTAGAAAAACTAACGTTTTCATTTGATGAAAACAGCACTTTGCGTCTATCTTAATATACGCAGTTAACTGCAACCATAAATATCATTATAAAACAGTATGGCCACTACAGATAGACAGAACCGACTTTTAATCGCCGAAGATTGGCGGAAAATTTATACTGCATTTCAACAAGCAGACTTCAAATCTTATGACTTTGAGACCATTCGTAGAACAATGGTTGCTTATCTTAGAGAAAACTATCCAGATGATTTTAATGATTACATTGAAAGTTCAGAATATGTTGCATTATTAGATCTAATTGCTTACATTGCACAATCATTGTCATTTAGAGTAGACTTAAATGCCAGAGAAAACTTTTTAGAAACTGCTGAAAGAAGAAATTCAGTTTTAAGATTGGCTAGATTAATAAACTACAATGCAAAAAGAAACAAATCTGCAACTGGACTTTTAAAATTTACCTCAGTAACAACTACTGAAAATGTCACAGACTCTGCTGGCACTGATCTAGCAAACGTCACTGTGGTTTGGAATGACGGCACCAACACAAATTATCGTGAACAATTCATAAACATTTTAAATGCCGCTAATGTTTCAGGACAAACATTCGGCAAACCACAAGAATCTGATACCATTGGTGGTATTAAAACAGAAGTTTATACTTCAAATTCCAACAACACTGACCTTCCAATTTTTGCTTTTAGAAGAACAGTGAGTGGTATAGATAGATCATTTGAAATTGTTCCTGCTTCAATTAACGACTCTGAAAGCATCTATGAAAGAACACCAATTCCAGGCGGTGGATTCACATATGTATACAGAACAGACGGTGCAGGAGACACTTCAAACAACACAGGATTTTTTGCATTATTCAAACAGGGTGGTATGGCAAACACAGAGTTTAATGTCACCAACACATCAACAAATTTTGTCCAACCAATCAATGTTAACAACATAAACGATACAGATGTATGGTTATACGAATTAGATGATTTTGGACAATTAGAAAATATTTGGGACAAGGTTCCTACTACTAGTGGCAACAACGCTATCTACAATTCTTTAGAAAAAGACAAAAGAAATATTTACAATGTAGTCACAAAAAATAATGATAATATAGATTTAGTTTTTGGTGATGGAAACTTTTCAAATCTTCCTAGTGGTAGATTCAGAGTTTATTATAGAGTATCAGACAACGCTAGATATTCTGTACAGCCAGGAGACATGAGTGGTATAACGTTTAGTTTAGGTTACACAGACAAAAATGGAGGCACACAAACATTAACTGTGACTGCAGGTCTACAACAGTCTGTTTACAATTCTTCAGCAACAGAATCATCAGATTCAATTAAAGAAAAAGCACCACAAAGTTATTACTCCCAAAATAGAATGATTACAGCAGAGGATTACAATGTTGTACCTCTGTCAGCGTCACAAGAAATTATAAAAGTAAAATCAGTAAACAGATCAGCATCGGGCATATCAAGAGCAAAAGAAATAACTGATCCTACTGGCGCTTACTCAAATGTTTCTGTATACGCAGACGATGGTATATTATACAGAGAAGAAACAACGCCAACCTTTAGTTTTACTTTTGCAAATTCAAATGATATTTTAAACACAATTAATGCAAGTGTGGAAGCCAAACTCAAAGAAGCAAGTGCTAGACAGTTTTTCTATTTAAAATATGGGCAAAAAGATCTAAGTTCTTTAACAGCATCTTGGGTGTCAACTACAACAGGCACCAATACCAATACTGGTTATTTCAATGCTAGTGGTCCACTTGCAATAGGCGAATATGCAACATCTAATTTAAAATATGCCCAAGTAGGGTCATTAGTCAAATTTACTTCACCTGACACACGAGAATTTTTAAACGGCAAATTAGTTACTACTGGCACTGACAATGCCCAAGATAGATCATGGGTAAAGATTTCTGCAGTAGTAGGAGATGGAAGCAATCAAGGAGACGGAAATTTAGAATCTGGGGTTGGACCAATTACACTTAATAACATTATACCTGCAAACGCAGTTTTAAGTAAGGTTATTCCTGTGTTTACTTCAACTTTTACTACAGCACTAAAAAATGATCTTATTGAAAGAATAAATGCGTATGAAGAATTCGGATTGAGATATAATGAAGAAACTAGTGAATGGATAGTAATTACTTCTTCAAATCTTAGCACATCAAATGTATTTTCACTAGTAAACACTGGAAACACCACAGCAACTAATTTAGATGCTTCATGGTATTTTAAATTTACAAACGATGGAAACACTTATACGGTTACTTACAGAGCATTAAATTACATTTTTGAGTCTGAAGGTAAAAACAAATTCCATTTTGACAAAACAGAAAAGATGTATGATTACAGCACAGGAAGAGCAGTCAAAGATACTGTCACTGTGTTAAAAAATAACACTTTACCTGCTACAAGTTTAGGTATAGGCTATCCTATACAATGGCAGGTGGTCGATACAATTGAAGAAAGTGATGGATACCAAGATAATAGAAAAGTACAGGTTGGTTTCTACGACGGTGATGATGACGGGGTGGTTGACAATCCTGACATTTTCGATATTATTGTTGACCCAGACACAACTCCAACAACTAAATTTGTTTTCTTTGAAAAATATTTAAGTTACAATAACATAGAAAGATTTAGACCATATGCGGCCACAAACTTTGTAGTGTCAAAAAATGAAGCAGACATTACTTTACCTGGCACATACACAAATGGACAGTTGTTTTATTTTTACGATGAAGATGAAGATGTAATTAAAAAATATGATTCTTCAACAGTAACATTCACTACAACCACAGACTATACAGCAAGACGTGGAAGAAGCACTATAGATTTCCAATACGAACATAATGCAGGACAAGACACAAGAATAGATCCTAGTGTCAGCAACATAGTTGACATTTTTATGTTAGAAAGATCATATGATGATAGATTTAGAACATGGCTAAGACAAGGTGGCACAAAACCTACTGCTTCAACGTCGGATCAATTACGTATTTCATATTCAGGATTTCTAAATCCGTTGAAAGGATTATCTGATCAAATTGTGTACCACCCAGTAAAATACAAAATACTTTTTGGATCAAAAGCAGACGAAGCATTCCAAGCAACATTTAAAGTTGTTAAAAACACAGGTTCAAATGTAACAAATGCTGTTATCAAAACAAGAGTTATTCAAGCCCTTAATGAATTTTTTGCTTTAGACAATTTTGATTTTGGCGACACATTTTATTTTACAGAATTAGCGGCATACGTACATCAACAACTAGCACCTGATTTGCTTACTGTTGTAATTGTGCCAAACCAAAGCGGACAAGGATTTGGATCCTTGTTTCAAATTAGTGGAGCAGGAGACGAAATTTTTATCAGTGGGGCCACCGTTGATGATGTCACTATAATAGATGCACTAGGAGCCAACCAACTAGCGGCTTCGGGCACAGTTGTCACATCAACCACAACTACAACAACAAGCGGCAGATCAACATCAGCAGTATCATCGGTGACCTCTAGCACATCAGGAACAGGATATAGTTCAGGAAGTTCTTCTTCATCAGGAAGTTCTTCATCAGGAAGTTCTTCATCAGGTTCAGGTAGCAGTGGGTCAGGATACTAGCGATGGCAGATACACCAGTTAATTCAACAGCCAACAGTGCAACTTATAAAGACAAAAAAGGATCTGTAATAAGAAGATCTGTTGCACACTTACCGGCATTTTACAGAACTGACGCAAATGAAAGATTTTTATCAAGCACAGTTGACCAATTAATTCAACCAGGCAAGTTAGAGAGATTAGATGGTTTTATTGGACACGAGTATGCCTACACTAGAAACACTGACACAGACAGTTATCTCACTGCCACAAGCACAGATAGAAAAAATTATCAATTAGAGCCTGCAGTTACATACACAAGTCAAAATACTTCATCAGTAAATCCAGAAGACCAAGTACAGTTCACTGGCACATACGACGATTACATAAACCAAATTAAATTTTTTGGAGGACATACTGATAATCATGATAGATTAAACAAAGAAAAAGTTTATTCTTGGAATCCTGCAATTGATTATGACAAACTAGTAAATTACAGAGAATACTATTGGATGCCAGAAGGACCTAATCCGATCACTGTTGCTTCTGTTGGTACAGACACAACAACAGAGATCAAAGTTGTCAACAACGCGGCAGGTGCATACAATTTTAGTACAAGAGCAGGAATAGACAGTCCTACATTAACACTTTACAGAGGCAACACATACAAATTTGTTGTAAATGCTACAGGTCATCCATTTTACCTAATGACAGAACCTTTTGTTACTGGAGTAGATGTAGACGGATCTACTTCTGTTCTTTATTCAGAAGGCGTCACTAACAATGGTGCTGACACAGGCACTGTAACTTTTGTTGTGCCGGAAGACGCTCCAAACGTTTTGTACTACCAGTGTGGTAACCACACATTGATGCATGGCGTGATAAATGTGCAAACAATTTCAAGCACTACAAAAATTAATGTTGCAGAAGACATAATAGGTGCAAAAAACTATACAACCTCTACAGGCGTAGCACTTTCCAATGGAATGAAACTAAAGTTTGGCACCAATGTGACAGACAGCACAAACTATGGCACAAAAGAATTTTATGTTGAAGGCGTTGGTGACAGTATCACTTTGACCAACGTTGCTAACTTAATAACTCCTGAATCATACGCAGAAGAAGTTACAGAATTATATGATGAAGTTGCGTACGATCAAAGACCATACTCTGTTGCATTTTACAGACCCGTTGATAAAGATTATATTACAATTAAAAGAGATTCTTTAGATCAAAACGCTTGGTCAAGATACAATAGATGGTTCCATAGGTCAGTTTTAGAAACAACTGCAACTGCAAATGGATTCACAGCCAATCTTCTTGAGGAAGACAGAGCAAAAAGACCAGTCATTGAATTTGATTCTGGTATAGCATTATACAATCATGGATTAGAAGCAAAAACATCAGTTGCTTTGATAGATACTGTGACTACAGATGTTTTTTCAACAGTGGTCAACACCGCAGGTTACATTGTAGATGGAGTATCTTTAGCAGATGGCATGAGAGTGCTTTTCACTGCTGATACAGATGTATTAGTAAAAAATAAAATTTACAAAGTAAATTTTGTTGTGGGTGCAGATTCAACCAAAGTTATTTCATTAACAGAAGAATCTGATGCTGAGCCAGTCGACGGACAATGTTTGTTTGTAGAATTAGGAACAAACAATCAAGGAAAAACATATTTTTATGAAGCAGACACAAAAACGTACAGTATTGGACAAACAAAGACAGCATTAAATCAGCAACCATTATTTGACATGTTCGATAATAATCATGTTAGTTTTTCAAACACAACAACTTATCCTAACAGTTCTTTTACTGGCGCAAAAGTTTTTGAATATGAAACATCAACGTCTGCAGTCACTGACACAGTTTTAGGCATCAAAGTAAAATACAAAACAATTAACAATGTTGGAGACATTGTTTTTAGTTCTGATTTTTCGTCTGGATCATTCACATATAGAAGTGGAGAAGATTTTGTCACTAAAAAATACGGATCTGGACATTTACACTATACAACTTCCTTAACAACACACAATTCAAAATCTGGTTGGATACAGAGAACACTGGAAAGCAAACAGAGAGTCATTAGGACATATATTGTTACAGAAGATGAAAAAGTTTTATTTCCTATAGACGTTTATAAAAATTCGGCGGCACTCACAGATTTAGAAGTGTCAGTAGACGCAAACCATGTTAGACAGGATCTAACAACAGATTACACACTTGTTGACGGAACAACAAACAAGTATGTAAAATTTGTAACTGCACTAAAGGTTGGAGATCTTGTAAAATTAACAACATATTCTTCAGCAACAAAGATTAATGGCATAGGTGTTTATGAAGTGCCACAAAATTTATCTACCAATCCATTAAACGCACAATTAGATGAGTTTACATTTGGTGAGATATCAAATCATTTACACGACATACATGAAAAGAATACAGATATAACCGGAAAAATTCCAGGGTCATCTAATCTTCGAGATCTTCCAGATGTAAGAACCAAAGGCGGCACTATTATACAACACTCAGCACCGTTGCCTCAGGCAATTTTTAGTTTGATTGATAAAAATGCCAATGCAATTTACGCTTTGGATTATGCCAATTTAGAATACCAGAAGTTCAAAGAAAATTTTATAAACAAAGGTACATCAACAACTTTTGAGGGAGATATTCCAGGACATGTTGATCAAATAATTGAAACAATTACAGCAGACAAAGATAAAACTTTCCCATTTTTCTATGAGGACATGGTAGGGTATGGGTCTAATGTGTCAACAAGAACATACACAGTTTTAGATGCAACAGAAAAAGAATACGCAATTGATTCTTTGCATTCTATTACCACTGTGAGTAATCGTGCTGTATATGTGTACCTAAATGATGTACAATTAGTTTTAGGCACAGACTATACATTCAGTACAACTGACGACAGTATAACAATTAGTGGTACTCTTAGCACAAATGATGTTATCAAAATAAAAGATTATGCCGACACATCCGGAAGTTATATTCCACCAACACCAACTAAACTTGGTATGTATCCTAAATATAAACCTGAATCAATTACGGATAACACATACAGAACAAGTAAGACTGTTATTGTTGGACATGATGGAAGTAGAACAATTGCTTATGGTGATTACAGAGATGATCTACTTTTAGAATTAGAAAAACGAATTTATAACAATTGTAAAACAGCCTATGATGATACTCTTTTAAATGTATCAGATGTAACACCATCTGCATTTGCTTCAACCGATTACACAATTGCTGAAGTTGATTCTGTTTTGTCTATAGATTTTTATTCATGGGCGGGCAAAAACGGAGTTGACTGGCAAAACAATAACACTTACAAAGCCGATGATGCTTTTACATACAATTATAGCCTTACACGAGACATAGTAAACAATAATTTTTTACCAGGATACTGGAGAGGTATATTTAAATTTTTCTATGATACAGACAGGCCTCATACCCATCCATGGGAAATGTTAGGACACACAGTTAAACCTACTGATTGGGAAACTAATTATGGTCCAGCACCATACACCGCTGGTAACAGTGTTTTATGGAACGACCTTGCGGCTGGATATGATAAAACAACAGGCAAAACAATTGCTAGATACATAAGATCCGGGTTATCGAATTATATTCCAGTTGATGATTCAGGCAATTTAAAAAATCCACTTCAAGTTGGATTAGTTGAAGGAAATTTAACAAACAATCTTAATAGAAATTGGGAATTTGGTGATCAATCTCCAGCAGAAACTGCATGGAGAAGATCTTCTTCGTATCCTTTTAGTGCAATGAAAACATTGGCATTGACCAATCCGGCCAAGTTTTTTGGATTGTTTTTTGACAACTCTAGACTGTCTTTAAACACAGCAAGTAATCTTATAGATTCAGATACAGAAGTAAGACAAAAATTATCTACTGCAAAATATCATCTAGAAACTGAGACAAATAATGTAACTGGAGTAACAACAACTTACAAAACTGCAGGCGTTCAGCCATGGGTAGTGAACTATTTGATAAAAAACAATTTAGACCCGGCAGTTTTTTACTACGACAAATTGAAAGAAATAAATGTACAATTGGCCTATAAACTTGGAGGCTTTAGTGATAAGGGAAATCTTAAAATATTAACAGATTCTACGTCACCTGCAAGTACAGGAGGTTCACAATTTGTACCAGAAGAAAACTATAAAATATTATTTAGATCTAGTAACCCTGTAGCAAGTTATGATTATTCAGGTATTCTTATAGAATCAAACACAGCAGTAGGTCTTGACGGATCTACATTAGTAGGGGGCTTTAAAATTATTGGCTATAACACTCTGCGTCCATATTTTAAAATATTAGAACCAATTAAAAATACTAATCACACAAAAATTACAGTTGGCACAGCAAGTGCATTGCTTTACAAAAAATATCGAAGCATTGTAAAAACTATTACGTATGGCACAGTGTTTGCAACAGTGCAAGAAGTTGTGGACTTTGTTGTTGGGTACGGAAAATATTTAGAAAGCCAAGGATTTGTTTTTGATAAATTTTCAAATGAAATAAAAGAAACCAACAATTGGGAAACTTCTGCAAAAGAATTTTTATACTGGACAACACAAGGTTGGGCCGCAGGCTCAGCAATAACAGTATCTGCAGGCGCAGACGGATTTAATCTTGTTACAGAAAACAGCATTATAAGTCGATTGGCCAATATGAAAGGTGACTACACAGTGTTTGACGCTGGAGGTAGAATTATTTCAAAAAAAGATATTTCAACAAAAAGAGTAGGCACTACTTTTAGCATAGCCGCAAAAAGTAATGAAGTAGGAATTTTTAACACCACTATGGATGCGGTGCAAAAAGAACATTTACTTCTGTTTGACAACAAAACAGTGTTTAATGATGTGCTGTTAGAGTTACCAACAGGATTTAGACAACAGAGACTAAAACTTGTTGGTTGGAAGACTGGCAACTGGAATGGCGATTACTATTCTCCTGGATTTATTTTTGATGAAGCAAGAGTGTCATTGTGGTTAGCAAACACTAATTATGAAATTGGTGACACTGTAGAATATGATGCAAAATTCTTTGTGGCCAAAAAGAATCATAATTCAGGAGCAGAATTTGATTTTGCCCAATGGCAATTAAAAAATGAAAAACCTAGACCTACGTTGATTCCAAATTTTGATTACAAAATTAGTCAATTTAATGATTTTTATAATTTAGAAACAAACAACTTTGATGAATCACAACAAAGTTTAGCTCAGCATCTAACAGGGTACCAAAGCAGAACATATTTAGAAAACTTATTTGTAAATGATATATCTCAGTATAAATTTTATCAAGGATTTATAAAAGACAAAGGCACGCAGACTGCAATAGATAGATTGTTGAAAGCAAAATTTAATGGTGAAAGTCTAACAATAGACACATACCCAGAATGGATGATAAGGACTGGAGCATTTGGAAATGGTGATGGCTTACACTCTGTGCAAATAGAAATGGCTGACAGCAATTTTACTAATAATGTTCAATCTATAGAACTTTTAGACACAGGCACAACAAAAACTTACAATAGATCTGTAGGCGTATTAGCAGATGATTTATATTCTAAACCTTTAGAGTACACAGCATCTGCAACATTTGACAAGTATGATTATACTAAAGAAGGCTTTGATAGAGATGTAGTACAAAAATTTAAGACTGCAGGATGGCCAAGACGAGAAGATGTACAGCACACAGCATTTGATATTACAGATTTAGAAAACTTAGATATCAATGATATACAAAACAATGATTTGGTTTGGATTGCTAAAAAGTCAAACACAGACTGGGACGTGCAGAGAATTACATCTACACGTAACGCTGTATCATCTTTAAAGTCATTCAATAGTGACACACAACTTATAATCAAAACAAAATTAACGCATTCTTTTGTAAAAAATGATTATGTAGGTTTTAGGAATTCACAATTTGAAGATTTTAATGGGGTGTATCAGATACAAGAAGTACCAAATAGCAATGAATTAATAGTAAATTTTGAAAACGCAAGTAAACTAGGATCAGCGATTTCTGTTCTTGCAGATGAATCTACTTTTGGCACATACGGCGATGTTTATAAATTTGCAAGTGTGCGTTTTGCATCAATGAACAATGTAAATGACACTTTAAGTTATAGTGATTATCGTTTTGCAGACACAGTCAATAATGTAAATGGTGATAGAGTATTTGTAGACAATGTAGGATCAAAATGGAAAATATATGAAAAAGTAGATGCTTATAATACAGTTTTAATATCGTCACCAAGCACAACAAATGATCAAGATTTTGGATATAGGATTGTTGGACGTGAAGATTCTAGAACAGTGGTAGTGTCGGCTCCGGCCGCAGGTCAAGGAACAATACACTTCTTTTTCTTGAGAGATGTAACTGCATCATCACCAGCAGTAACAATTCAACAAAGTTTAACAATGACTGACAATAATGACAACACTTCAAGATTAGGTGAAAGTTTGTCAATAAGCACTGACGGAAACTTTGTGGTTGCAGGTGCACCATATGCTAACGCCATAGGTCTAGACGGAAGCACAAGATTTACTGATTCAGGACTTATTAAAACATACATTTGGAATGTAGGCACAGCGGCATACAGTGAATTAAACACAATCACATCACCAGTGGATGGCAGTTCAAATCTAGAAAATTCAAACTTTGGTTGGTCCACTGCAATTGCAGAGCCAACTAGCGATGCTGTTAGAACTACAACTCCAAAATATCTATTTGTAGGTGCTCCGGGTTTTGAAAGTGACACAGGTATTGTTCACATGTACACTTGGGGAGTTGGAGCAGATGGTTCAACATATGACACTTGGACTCAACAGGTAGCAATACAAAGTCCAGAAGCCGCCACAGGTAAACGTTTTGGTCACAGAGTTAAAATAAATGAAAACGGTGACATATTAGCAGTAAGTTCCAAAGCGCCTGGCAAAGCAGGCACAGTAGAAATTTTTACAAGAACAAGCGCCACAAACGATGACAGTACTGTATATGCTTGGACACATAGGCAAACACTGTCACATGTATCCGGTGATGGTTCTACTTTAAATAATAAATTTGGCGAAGACATTGCAATGAGTAAAGACGGTACTAGATTGTTTATATCAGCACCTGGATTTGACAAAACTGATCAACCAGATGCAGGCGCAGTTTATTATTATCAATACAACGCAGATGGTTCCACAGACACTTTTACATTAAAACAAACTTTGTCAGCACCAGACGCACAGACCAACATGCAGTTTGGTACGTCATTAACATGTAATCAAGCAGGTACAAGAATAGCAATAGGTGCAGAAAAATTATCTAATTCAAGAGAGATGAAATTTGATACAGGTAGCACAACATTTGATCTACAAGATACAACAATTGTTGATCTTAATATAGGTTCAGGTGGTGCATACACAGCAACAATGTATGACACACAATTTGCGATTGACGATTTACTTGTTACAACAAAAACAAGCACCAATGACGATTTTGGAAGAGGAGTTTTTATTACACCACAAGAAATTCTTGTCGGAGCACCTGCAGATGACAATCTAGGAACTAATGATGGTACAGCCACATTGTTTAAACTTAAAACCGTAGATTCGTTTGGATGGAAAGAACTTGTAACTGAAACAGAATTAATTGATAATAACAAAATTAGATCGGCATTTATTTTTAATTCAGCAAGTAGTCAAATAATAGATTATTTAGATTACTTCGATCCTATTAAAGGCAGAATATTTGGCGTAGCAGACAGAGAAATAAATTTTCAATCAGAATGGGATCCGGCTGTATATAATGTTGGCACAAGCGGCGTCACAGTCAATACCGGTACTGCGTGGGGAGAAGAACACATTGGTGAAGTATGGTGGGATCTTTCAACAGCAAGATGGTTATGGTATGAACAAGGCACACAAGAATATAGAAGTAGACATTGGGGAGAATTGTTTCCAGGAGCATCAATAGATGTGTATGAGTGGGTAGAAACTCTAAATCCACCACAAGATTGGAGCAATTTGTCAGACACAGGAGAAGGATTATCAAATAATATTTCTGGATTGCCAAAATATGCAGACAACACAGTTTTCACAGTAAAACAAAAATATGATAGTGCCGCAAATGGATTTGTAAACTATTATTATTATTGGGTTAAAAATTCAGTTTTCCTTCCTAATCCAGGCAAGTCTGTTGTAACAAGAAAAAACACAACCAGTTATATTTCTAACATTATTGCAAATCCATACAATTCAGGATTTAAATATTTCACAGTTAGTGACACCAACAGTGTGTTAACTTTCAATGTTAAGGATAGTCTTTTCAATAAAAATGTAGTGCTTAATGTAGATTATTCAGATAACGTGCAATTAGAACTTGAACACAGTGTATGGAAACTACATAGTGAGGGTGATCCAGATGATACACCTAACACACATACTGAAAATAAATGGTGGGATAGTTTAATAGGCACTGATGTTTCGGGTAACATTGTGCCTGATTTATCACTTCCTGTTAACAGAAGATATGGTACAGAATTAAGACCAAGACAAAGTTGGTATGTAAACAGATTTAATGCATTACAAGAAATAATAGACTATGCTAATTCAGTAATTAAAAAATATCAACTAGCAAACACAATTAGTTACACTAATTTAAATTCAGCAGAACCTGAACCAACTGCAGGATCAGGTATATGGGACGGCACAGTTGATACATACGCAGAATTATTATACATAGACACAAGAAATCTAAGCGGCACAGTTAACTATCTTGTAAAAGCAGATGAAGAAAACTCCAATGGCTATTGGGCAATATATCAATGGGACGGATCGGTATGGAGCAGAACAAGATTACAGACTTACAAAACTTCCGCATACTATGAATTAGCTGATTGGTATGGCACAGACCCTAGTATACATGAAATGATTCATAGTGAAACCACTCCTATAGATGCACAGGTTACTTTTGAATATCAACTAAATGATTTAGATCTTGCAGTAGGCAAACACGTAAAAGTTACTGCGGCAGATACTGGCGGTTGGAAATTGTTTATGAAAACATCCACTGGTTACACAAACGTAGGCACTGAAAATGGAACGATACAATTAAAAAAATCCTTGTATGATTATTCTATAGACAACACAGGATATGCTGGTGATGATGTTTTTGACGATAACTTCTTTGATCAAGAACCTACTATTGAAACTAGAAAAGTTTTGACGGCTTTACGAGATGATATTTTTATAGGCAATTTAAAAATAGAATACAACAACTTATTTTTTATCGGTTTAAGAAAAGTTCTTGAAGAGCAAGGATATGTTGACTGGGTGTTTAAAACTAGTTTTATAAAAATTAAGAATAATTTCAGAGAATTAAGTAGAAGAAAAACTTATACCACTGGCGCAGACACTTATGTAGAAGACTATATCAACGAAGTAAAACCTTTCCACACTAAACTGAGAGAATATCGTGTTGGGTATAGAGATACAGAAGTTCAAGACGGACTTTTCTCAGACTTTGATAATCCTCCTTTCTATGATACAACAATTAGTAAGATAAGAAATTTAGACATAGATGCAGTTATCGATGTAACAAGACTAACAGAATACCCTTATAAAAATTGGAATGAGTCATATAAAAAATCTGTAGCGTCTGTAACATTAAATTCTGGAGGTACAGGTTATATTACTGCACCTACTGTGACATTCACAGGTGGAGGAGCAACAACACAGGCAACTGCTACAGCATTAATACAAAGTGGCAGTGTAACAAGGATTACTCTATTAACAAAAGGTGTAGGTTATACAACAACACCAACAATTGTGTTTTCAGGTGGTGGTTCCGGAGGCAATACACCATCGGACGTTGCAAAAGCATATGCCAATTTGGACAATGATCTTGTAAGAGATATAGATGTCACATTGAAGTTTGACAGAATAGATTCCAAAGCCACTGTCTTCGAATGGACAAAAAATACTGCGTATGCTTATGGTGCATTAATAAGATATGAAAATGAACTATACAGAGCAACTGATGCATACACGTCTACAACAAATTTTAAAGCAGGACTAGCAAATCTACAAAAATTAAAAGGAGACGAAACTTTCTTAACAGCATCTTCCAGAACACTAGGTATGTACACACCTGATTCTGGCATGCCAGGTATTGATTTGACACAACTTATTGATGGTGTAGATTACGGTGGAGTAATGGTCACAGGATTATTGTTTAAAGAAAGTCAAGGTTGGGATAGATCCTTATGGAATGATGTTGGATGGGACACATATGGTTCTTCCAAAACAAAAGTTTTTTATGGTGACGGATCAACTGCTAGTTATACTTTTACAACAGCGCCTCTAGCAACTGAAGTTTACACTGTGTATTTTGCAGGCGTAAGACAGACAGCAGACGTATTCAGAGGAGACGGATCAACAACAACATTTACCTTTGCAAGTGCACCAGGTAATACTGTAAAAGTTGAATTAATACTTTTTGACGATGATAAAGTTTTAACACCTACAGATGACAGAACACTAGACACACTTTTAACTGGAGGACTTTTTAGTTCAGCAGTTGGAATTTCACCAGGAGACATAATCACAGACGGTGACGAGTTTATCTCAGCCACATCTACTCATGCACCGCAGGAGCAAGTGCCTGGACAAATATTTGACACACTTGACATTAAGGTTTATACATCACCTGAATCAGGTGTACCTTTTATTGTAAACAAATCTTATCTTGGAGACAGTAGCACTGTACGTTTTGCAATTGGTCAACAACCAGGCACACAAGCAGGTGTGATGGTTTCTCTAGATGGAGTGCAACAAAATGCGTTGGCATCAGACAGCACAGTAAATTATACAGTTGACGTAGCGGCTAAAACAATAACATTTACAAATGCACCTTCGAATGGATCAGTAGTTAACATTAAAAGTTTTGCAGTATCAGGAAACAACTATGTGTTATTAAACAGTTTCACAGGTGATGGAAGCACAGCGGCTTACACAACAGGAGCAAGAGACACTTATCAATTAGACAGTGCATTGCCACAACTTTATGTAACAGTTGATGGAGTGCCTACAACAGACTTTACTACAACAGAATCTAACAAAGCAATAACAATTACATTCAACACTGCGCCAGGAGCAGGCAAAGCAGTTCAAGTTGCTGGTTTCAATCAAGATCCTTCAACTAGAGCGTTTGCACAAATTAGATCAGAGGATATAAGTTATAGTACCTCAACTACCACTTACACTTTAGATTTTCCTCCAGGAGCAATTGGTCCATTTGCAGGACTTACAATTTTAGAAGTTAATGGAACGATTTTACGAGGACCAGACAACACTTATTATAGTGCTGATGGATCAACTTACAATTATGGAATTCTAACTGGACTGTCAGATGGTTCAACTGTTGACCCATCTAAAACAATAACGTCAGCAAGTCAAATTGAAGTGTATAAAAATGGAATTAAACAAACACTTAGCACTGACTACACAGTAGACATATCAGGACAAAAAATAGATTTTGTAAACGTACCAGAATCTGCAGATGTAATTGCAATAACAACATTAATTGACAAGCATTACACAATGGTAGGCAACGACATAGTTTTAGACCTTACACAAATTAGTAGTGATGGAATAACTTTAAGTGCTGGAGATAGAATTAGAGCAACAACATTTAACAATGCACTTGGTATGAAGCAGAGAAGAGAAGTTCTTGAAGGCAGACCATCAGGTGAATTATTCTTGTACAACGAACCTTTAAATAGTGACTATGTTTTTGTTACCTTAAATGGCACTAGATCACTTGTTCAAGGTTATGATTTTATATTAGTTGGAAACAAGATTACAATATCAGGAATCACTTTATCAAGTTCTGATAGAATAGATGTCATGTATTTCGCAGTGGAGTCTGCAACTAACGCAACAGGATTTAGAATTTTTAAAGACATGTTGAACAGAACTTTTTACAAAAGAATCAGTTCAACAAATACAACTACACTTGACGTGGCATTGGCAGTAGATGACACAACAATTACTGTTACAGATGGCACGGTGTTAACAGAACCAAATGCTAGTAACAATCAACCAGGTGTAATTTTTATAGACAAAGAAAGAATTGAATATTTTACCAAAACAGGTACCACTCTAGGTCAATTAAGACGAGGTACTCTTGGAACAGGAATTAAGGCACACTCCGCCGGCGCATCAGTAGTGGACGCAGGTGGACAACAGACTGTGCCTTATGCTGATACTATAACAACCAAAACCTATACTGGTGATGGTTCAAGTGTCAGTTTCGCTACTACATATGCTTCATCTTCCGCTAGTGGGTTAGACATATTCATTGGTGGCCAACGATTGTTGCTCACAAGCGAAGATGGAAGCACAGTAAATTATGCAGTTGATGGGAGTACTGCTAATGTAACATTAACAACGGCTCCGGCTAGTGGTACACAAATAAAAATTGTAGAAAAACGTGGTAATACATGGTACACAGCAGGATCGTCAACAGCAGGTGATGGAAAAGGACTACAAAGGTCAACTACATCGCAGGCTAAATTCATAGCAGGAGAACCAACAAATGCACCAGAATAAATACAACATGATGCAACAAGAAGAAACAGAAAATAAGCAAGAAAATTCTAATAAAAAACCTGATGACAAGTCAGGCGTTATGATGCAAGGACACATCAAAATCTGGGATCCAGAAACAGGTGAAGTGATTGTAGATAAAAGAAATGCTATACACTATGAGAATATGAGTACAGCGTTAGCCAATTCGTTAGCAAACAAAACAACAGGTTTTGTACATGAAATGGCTTTTGGTAATGGTGGAACAACAGTTGACACCACAGGAGTAATCACATATTTGACACCAAACTCAACAGGCACTAATGCTACCTTGTATAATCAAACGTATTATAAAGTTGTAGATGATAGCTCATCAACTAACAAAGACACATCACGTAACAAAATGGAAGTAAGACACACTGCTGGAAACAAGTACACCGACATAGTTGTAACATGTACTTTAGATTATGGAGAACCAACAGGTCAACAGGCATTTGATAATACAACAAAATTTGATGGAGACTATGTTTTTGATGAACTTGGATTAAAGTCATGGGAAGGCACTGAAAACGGATCAACTAATAAACTGTTGACACACGTTATATTCCACCCTGTGCAAAAAAGTTTGAACAGATTAATACAGATTGATTATACTTTAAGAATACAAAGTTTAACATCGTATAATGATACACCCATAACAGGAACAACAGTAACGAGTTAATGAATGGCATACACAGTAAACAAAACTAACAGTTCAGCAAGTCCAAATGCGTACACTGTACAGGATTCTGTACTTAACACCCAAACTGATCTTTCGTTTGTAGGTAAAGGGTATGACGGATATGGCGAAGTAATCAACGAAAACTTTTTGGCTATTTTAGAAAACTTTTCTAATACATCTGCTCCATCAAAACCAATTAAAGGACAATTGTGGTACGATGAAACAAACAGTAAACTAAAAATATATGACGGTTCATTTAAACCTGTCAGTGGTGCTGAATATCAGGCTGATCAACCTACAGGACAAGTCACTGGAGATCTTTGGATTGATTCTGACACTCAACAATTATATTTTTATAATGGAACATCTAACGTATTAGTTGGTCCACCTTCTTCAACTGGAACATTAAACGGATTTGTTTATACCGCCATTGCTGATTCAACAGATACAACACAAAATGTAACATATTGGTACAACGATGGAAATCTAATAGCAATAATTTCAGAAGATAGTTTTACTCCAAAATCATCAATCTCTGGATTTGCATCAATTACAAAAGGTATAACTCTTTCAACAGCAATTTCAGATTTAAAATTTGCAGGTAACGCTACAGATGCAGACAAACTTGGCGGAGTTGCCGCGGCAAACTATCTAAGATCAAATGCCAATGACACAACCACTGGCACTTTAGGTATTGTCAATGACTCAGGATTGACAGTAGGCGCTGATAGTGATCTAAGTATCACTGTTGACGGCACAGGTGCAATTGTTTCAAATGTTATTTCAAATTCAGATATTACATTTAAAGTAAATGATGGTGGCACAACCACAACTGTAATGACAATCGATGGAGGTGAAGCAAGAATTGGAATAGGTACTACAACTCCTTCAACAAAATTACAAGTAGTAGGCACAGCAACAGCAACAACTTTTGCAGGAGCACTTACAGGGAACGTTACAGGTAATGTAACAAGTTCAGGGACAAGTGCATTTAGTACCTTGACAATGAGTGGAAACTTAAACAGTTTTAACATACTGCCTGTATCAAATACTACATATAATATTGGTAGTGCTTCATTAGGATACAATGTAGTTTACGCCAAAGCAACTTCAGCACAATACGCTGACTTGGCAGAGGTATATGAATCAGACGGCAAATATGACGCTGGTACTGTTGTAGTGTTTGGCGGAGAAAAAGAAATTACACAATGCAATGGAGGCAACGACACACGAGTAGCAGGAGTTATAAGTGAAAATCCAGCATACTTAATGAATTCAAAAGCCAACGGATTGCCAGTTGCACTTTTAGGAAAAGTAAAATGTAAAGTTGTAGGATACATCACAAAAGGTGATATGTTAGCAACACATAATAATTTTCCAGGGGTGGCTAAAAAAATATCTGACCCAACCCCAGGAACAATTATAGGAAAAGCATTAGAAGACTACAGTTCGGAAGAAATAGGCACGATCGATATTGTAGTGGGAAGGTGTTAAATATAGAAAATGCCATACACAATCAATAAAACAGACGGAGCAACAGTAACTACTATCACAGATGGTACAATTGACAATACTACATCTTTGACTCTGTTTGGTAAAAGTTATTCTGGTTGGGGCGAATTATTACAAGAAAACTTAATTAAATTATTAGAACATTCAGCAAGTACGTCAGCGCCAACAGCGCCTTTAGAAGGTGAACTTTGGTATGACAAAACAGCCAGTCAATTAAAAGTTTATGACGGTACCTCGTTTAAACCAACTGGAGGTTCAAGGGCACAATCTTCAGCACCAACAGCACCATCAGCAGGTGATTTATGGTTAGACACAGATGATGATCAGTTGTATGTTTATTCAGGCACACAATCTGCATTTCAATTAGTAGGGCCAGTTTACACTAAAGGTCAAACACTTTCAGGTTGGAAAATAGAAACTGTTACTGCTTCTAGTGTCAACAAGGTTATTGCGTCAATGTTTGTGGGCAACGTTAGAGTTGCTATTTTATCAAAAGAAGCGTTTACTCCAGATGCAAACACACCAGATGCATCCACAGCAATAAAAACAAACGGCTTTGCAACAGTCGCTTCGGGTATTACACTTAATAGTTCATTGAGTGCTTCTTTCTCAGGTAATTCAAGTCAAGCATCTGCTGTAGATGTAAGTGGCAATACAAACACTTCAGCCACAGTGATTGCTGGAGGTAATTTTTTAAGAGCAGACGCCGCAGACACAACAACAGGAGCATTGACAATTGATGCAGATGCTGGATTGATTGTTGGAGATGAGCAAGAATTATCAATAACTGCAAGTTCGGGTGACGTCACAGTAGCACAGACTAGGCAGGACAAAAATTTAAGTTTTACTATCAATGACGGTGGCACAACTAAAATACCTTTAGCATTTACTGGTACTACAGGAAATATCACACTAACAGGTAATACAACAATTACAGGAAATCTTACAATTACAGGATCATATGACAAATCATCTGTTGATGTTTCAACTTATGTTGATGCGTTCATAGGAGTCAACGAAGGAAACGCATCTGATGTAGATGGTGGACTTATTGTTGAAAAGGCATCCGGAGAAGCAAGAATTTTTTGGGATACCTCTGAAAGTTTTTGGAGTGCAGGTGTTACAGGATCATTTTCACAAGTTATAAGATTAGCAGATGCAACAGACGATGGTGGTGCAAACCACAGCAAAGTGCTTAAGGCATCATCGGCAGGTGGACTGACAATGGATTCGGTGACATTGGTCGCAGTTGGATCTGACATCACATCGTCAACGTCGGCATCTACAAAGACTGTGCCAAGCATAGGACAGGTGCAAAAGTCACTGAAACTATGGGGCGGTTCAGTCATAAGTGATGACAGTAGCAACAGCATAGCAGGTAACAGGTACGTTGAGACTTCAGCACCTACTAGCGGTCAAGGTAGCAACGGAGATCTTTGGTTCGTAAGGGAGGCATAATCCCAAATGGCAACTACCGAAACTAAAACATTTATATACTCAGGAACAACTCAGGCATTAACAATTCCTGCAGGCACAACTTCTATGGATCTTTATCTATGGGGCGGTGGCGGTGGTGGCGGTGGTGGCGACCAAGCCGGACCTGGACAAGTTGGAGCAGGAAGTCAGCACGTTTCAAAAACATCATTTTCACTTGTAGCATATGCTAACAAAACTATGAGAGTAGCAGTAGGTGGCGGTGGTGCAGGTGGTACCACACACGCTGGAGGAGCCGCAGGTGGAGCCAACGGAAAAAGTTTAACAGGTTATTCAGGTGGTCGAGGTGGGTCAGCAGGTCCACGTGGTGCATCAGGTGCAGGTGGTGGCGGAGGCGGTGCCACAGTTATTACAATAGACGGAGCAGAAATTGCCATTGCCGGTGGAGGTGGTGCTGGAGGTTCAGACGGTAGAGACGGTCGAGGTTCAGCAGGTATCAATTCAAATTCAGCAACAACAAACTCACCCCCAACTTTAGGGGAAAATGGAGCCAATCACTCAGGAGACGGTGGAGGTGGTGGAGCCGGCGGTGGAGGAGACTCTGGCGGTAAAGGAGGTTCAGGAGGCTCTGGAGATACAGGTGGTGCAGGAGGACATTCAGGCAGTAATTTAGTTCCAAGCAGTGGATCATCTGCAACAAGTTCCGGGCAGACACCAGGAGGTACAGGAGACTCAAGATATCAATCAGGTGTTGGCAGAGGTGGAAGTGTACAACAATCGGGCGGCAACGGATTAGCAGTAATAATTTTCACAATCAGTCCTGACGCTTTTGTTAAAACTGGCGGTGCATGGAAACGTGTTAATGCGATATACGCTAAAATAAGTGACAGATGGAAAAAAGTTTCAGGGGCATATTTTAAATTTGACGGCAATTGGAAACCAATTTTTAATTCAGGTATAGATTTTACATCAACTGCGGCAGGTTTTGGTGACAGTGCAGGAGGTTCATCATCTGGAACGCCTGGATCAGGTGGCGGTGGAGGCGGAGGTAGAGTAATCTGTACATGGTTACAAAACAAAGGCCTATTCTCATTACAAGATCTGCAAGTAGATACAGAATTTTCAATACAACACTTGAACAGAACAACCAAGATTGGCTATTGGTTTTGGGCCATACCTTTGGTACAGTACATGCAAAATTCAACTGAAACAAAATCATGGTTTGGCGGACTAGTCATTGATGTTATAAAGGTACTTGCTCAAGCAAGAGCAAATGAACTAGCATACCAAATGGGCAAACGATCCAAGGGAGATATTTTAGGAAAATTCACAAGATGGATAGGCGAATCCTTCTGTTTTGTGGTAGGATTAACTGTAAGACCATTTGTTGAACACAAATTTGGTGAATGGTTAGAGGTTTATGATCCTGAAATAAACTAATAAACGGATAATTATATATGGAGAAACAAAATGGCAACTAAACAAGAAGTAAGTGATTACATTAACAACAATTATCAAAGTGTGTTGACCGAGGAAGAAATTGCTAAAATTGATGCAGTTTTGACTCCGGAAACAGCCACTATTTTGATAAAACTATTGGGAGATGTATCGTTTTTGACTTTTGTTAGAGACAACGGATCAAATTAAGCATGTCATACACAATTAACAACACAGTAGGAACAGTATTAAAAGTACTAGCAGATGGTACAATTGATACCACTACTTTGGACATTACGTTAATTGGAAAAGGTTATGCAGGATTTGGTGAAAGATTAAACGAAAACTTTGTTAAAATTTTAGAAAACTTTGCAAACACATCTGAACCAGCAAATAAAATAAAAGGACAAATTTGGTACGATTCACTTAACAATCAACTTAATGTCTACACAGGAACAAAATTTAAACCAGTAGGCAGTTCAACTAATTCAACTAGTCAGCCCACAAATGCTGTAACAGGTGACACATGGTATGACACACTAAACAACCAATTGTATGTTTACGGTGGAACATCATGGACTTTGATAGGACCAACGTCAGTTTCTGGATCAGGAGTAACACAGGTTGTTTCAGAAGCAATAGAAGACAATGTTGGTGTAGAAAAATCTATTTTAAGACTTGTGACTAATGATACTAACGTTGCAATTGTAAGTGCAGATGCATTTACACCAGGCACTTCTATTTCAGGATTTTCTACAATAAGCAAAGGTATAACCATGTCAACTGCAATTGCAGACAACAAATTGACAGGCACCGTAACAAATTCAGATGCATTAGGTGGAATTGCCGCGGCAAACTACTTAAGATCCAATGCCAATGATACTACTTCAGGCACTTTAGGTGTATTAAATGATGGTGGTTTGACACTGGGTATAGGATCAGATGTAAGAATGACTCTCAGCTCAGATGACTTTACAATAGCACAAACTACTCAAGACAAAGATATTATTTTTACAGTAAACGATGGTGGAACCACAACAGAAGCACTAAGAATAAAAGGATCAACTGGTAGAATAGAAAATTTACGAGTTGGCAATTTAGATGTGGAAGGCACACAAACAATTGTAAACACAACAACTCTTTCAGTAGAAGATAACATCATAGAACTTAACAGAAATATTTCAGCGGCATCTAGTATGCCTACTTTTACAGGAATTAAAGCCAACAGAGGAGCAACATCTTCTGCCACTGAACAAGATTTATACTGGGTATGGGACGAATCATTTGCAGATGACGGAACAACTACTTTTGGAAATGCAGGAGGCGCCTGGACAGCATTCAAATCAGGTGGAGGCACTGAATTATCAGCACCAACATTGGTGGATTTAAGAGCAAATGTTGTACACGCAACATCTACATCAGCCCAATACGCTGACTTAGCAGAACGATACGAAGCAGATGTACCTATGGAGGTAGGAGACGTTGTAGAACTAGGTGGTGCAAAAGAGATAACAATTTGTGATAGTGAAAATTCTACAAGAGTTTTTGGAGTAGTATCTGAAAAACCAGCGTTTTTAATGAATAGAGATGCAGGCAACGATGATTCACATCCAATGGTTGCTCTTAAAGGAAGAGTAAGAGTCAAATTACAAGGAACAGGACATGCAGGTCAACGTATAGTATCAGCAGGAAATGGTGAGGCAAAGGTAGTCGAATTAGAAAATTGCTCAGCGTTTACTGTGCTGGGTAGACTGCTGAAGACTAAATATAGCAGTATAACAGAACTAACTGAATGTGTAATAGGAGTTAAGTAAAACATGGCATATGTAGCAGGTGATAAAATTTTAGACGACGAATATAACAAGTTTGTTAATAATAGTTCCACACCATTTGGAATCAACTCTATAATGGGGACAGGAACAGGAAATGTTGGACTAGGACAAACTGCATTAGCAACGGTAGGTGCAGGCGACACAGTCTCAGCCGCACAATGGAATTCACTTTTTACAGCAATGGACAATATTGCTAACCATACTAACGACTCATTATCATCTACAACTGCTCGAACAGCAGGTAACACTATTGCAGTGGTTTCAGCACTAGCGGCAGATTTACTTTCACTTGAGAATGAAGTAAAAGGTGGATCAACAAGTGCAACAGCACTTGCGGCAGGCTCAGAAGATTTATCACTAGTTGCATCAGCAGTGTATGACACATCACACATTTGTGAAGCATCATTTACATTTGCAGGCGGAGACGAAGCAAGATTCTTTTTCAATGCAGGCGGAAAATTAAGAATTAATTTCACAAACACCAAAACAAACGACACAGGCAAAGATGCATCAGTTGATGCACTACTGGCCGCACTAGGAAATTTAGATATAGGTGCAACAGTGTCAACAAGATCAGGATCAGGCGAAACATTGACTACAAACGGACTTGCTCTTGGTTACTTTGATCTCACAACGTCATATCAAACTGTTATTCTTTTAACTGAGGACTCAGGTGATTACTCAGGTGATATTCAAGTTAAAGTTGAAATGAAATCAGGTGGTGCACATGGAGATGGCAGAGGCAACACAGGAAATGTTATAACTGTCAAATGTTCACTGTTACAAAACGAAACAACAAGAACAGATTACACTTCAGGCAATTTAAGTTCTATAGCCATAGAAGAAGAAGCAGTTGGACCAACAGATTTCAGTTTCAGAACTATTGATATGAATACCTCAGAAGGTCTTGCACAGGTATACAACACTATATCAGTTGCATCAGTATCAAACGCCATTGTAAACGGCGATTAATTAATTTTTTACCACTTGAAAAACTCCATAATTATTGTTATAATTGAGTTATGGATATTGGCAAACTTAAAAAATACTCGGATCTAGCACACGATATAACTGTTACTAAACGCAACAGTTTGGAAAAGATGCGTTCTAGACAAATTATGGCCTACAATGGACGATTGTTTAGAGCCGATGCACAAACAATCAACACAGTGTCAACACTTAAAGCACACGCAAAAGAATTTTATGTTTTAGACACAAATGAAAACCCTTGTTTGGTAAAAGATCCTGATGATTTCTTAAAAAAACTTATAGAAAGAAATCAAGAAACCTTAAACACTCTAAGCCAATTGCATGATTCTCTACAAAGGAGAACGTAATGACAACTGGCGTATTACTGTATTGTTTTGACACTCCGGTAACTGCTTATCACAAATTGGCTTTAAAATCTATAGAGCTAATCCAAAAAAATTTAAAGTTGCCAATAACTGTTGTCACAGATCATGAGACACATAGGCACTTTCCTCAATTTGCTGGAGTAACATACATATTGATCAAGCAACAGACCAAAAATTTTAGATTTTACAGAGGACAAAATGTTCCTTGGTACAACATGGAACGGGCCAATGCCTATGATCATTCACTGTATGATACAACTTTGTTGTTAGACTGTGATTATTTGTGCTTTACTTCAAACCTTTTAGAACTTTCTAAGTCAGAACATGACTTTTTACTACATGACAAGGTACATGATATATCAGGTGTAAACAAAATTATTGGAAAACTAGAAGCAACTTTGCCAATTGTATGGGCAACTGTCGTTATGTTTAAAAAAACTGAACGTGTAAAAATGATTTTTGATATGATTAAACATGTTCAAAACAATTACGAACATTTCAGAAATCTCTATAGGATAAAATTTAAAAATTATAGAAATGATTATGCTTTTGCAATTGCTTTACATCAATTAGATGGACAAATAGCAACACCAAAGTTTATTCCTACACCCATGAACATGTTACCGCATGAATTTGATGTGTTAGAAACAACAGAAACCAGCGTTGTCTACAAATACAATAAAAAAGTAAATGTTATTACAGACACAGATGTTCATGTGTTAGACAAGGAGTTTGCCAGTGTCGGATAGGGGTTACGTTTGGTTTGCATTTGGAGAAAAATACATTAAAGCCAGTAAAACACTTGCGGCCAGTATTAAAAAACATAACAAACACAACAAAACTTGTATAATAACTGACAACCATATGCTACAAATCCCCAATGCAGTAAAAAACGTTGACCATGTAATATTGTTTGAAGGAAATAGTCAAGGTAAATTTGATAAGGAATGGCAAGTTTTTAAATTGTCCCCATTTACGCACACTATCAAACTTGAAGCAGACATGGTGTTAACACAAAACACAGACTGGTGGTGGAATGATCTGTACCAATGGGACATAGTCCATTCTTATGATTGTAGAAATTACAAAGATAACATTGTAAAGAATACAAAATATAGAAAACTTTTTATAGAAAACAATTTACCAAACATATACAGTGGATTGACTTATTTTAGAAAAAGCATTTGGGCAATGAAATATTACTTATTATGTAAAAGGCTTACTGAAAAATGGCCACAGGTTCGAGACAACTGTCTCATTAATTGTTTTGACGAAGAGCCTACAACAGATGTAATTTATGCATTGGCTAATAAAATGTTTGATCCTTTTGAAATTTTAAAGGTTGATTACGAGTGGTTTAAATTTGTACACAACAAAAATGATGTAAACGGATTAACACCTTTATATAACAATAATGATTTTCTGCAAACATACAAACAAGGAGATGCTTATTATCTTGGTGGATACAAACAGTCAAGAATTTGGCATTACTATGAAAAAGAAACAATGGAGAACTTAGATGCCAGGATTTTTTGAAGCCATCGAAAAGTTTAAAAATAAACCAAACAAAAAACAGTTTGTAAACATTCAAGGTAAAAGCATTCAAGTGTCTCTCGAACAAAAACTTGAAATAATGAAAGTAGGAGAAAAAAACTACTTTTGTCAAAAAGGACCAAATGGATCAATAGTTTGCAAGAGACCTTACACTCCTAAAGAACAGCAACAAACACAATTGGTGCAAACAGATAACGGATTAAAATTTTACGAAAACAATCCATTTTGGCCAACTGAAGAAGGAAACAAGGCATTTACATGGCAGAAAAAATAAAAATTTTAGATTTAGACTTTGTATTCATCAGTTACAAAGAACCAAACTGTGAAGAAAACTACGCTGATCTGTTAAACAAGGTACCGTGGGCCAAACGTGTACACGGAGTCAAAGGATTTGATTCAGCACATAAAGCCGCGGCCATGAAAGCAGACACAGATTTTTTTATATCAGTAGATGGAGACAACATCATTGACGAAACATTTTTACTACAAACACTAGATTGGAGCAAAACAAACCCAAAGCACGTGCATAGATGGAGAGCAAAAAATATTGTAAATGGACTTGTTTACGGCAATGGCGGATTGGTTGGTTGGCATAAAGACACTTGTCTATCAATGCAAACACACGAAAATGCTGTCAATGAACAAAGTAAAAAAGATTTTTGTTGGACAGTGCCACACGCAAATTTACATAATTGTTACTCAACTAGTGTAATCAACTCATCAGCCAAACAGGCATTTATTGCAGGATACAGGGAAGGTGTGAAACTTTCCATGGACCGAGGAAAAAGAGTAGATCCCACACAATTTAAAAGGCAGATTGCCAACAGTAATCTTATAAAATTGTCCACGTGGATGACAGTGGGTTCAGATGTTGACCATGGAAAATTTGCCATGCTAGGTTCGAGAGCCGGTTGTTATGATCTATCAGTAAACAATGAATCTTGCGATTTAGAATTAGAAACTGTAGAAGGAAGTTTTGGCTTTTTAAATAAAACTCATTTGGACAAAGAACTAGAAGAATACAAAGGCTCAATTGAACAAAAACTAGGGCTCAGCGTTCCTAATTTAGATGTTGGAGCCAGCAAGTTTTTTAAATTTACGCAACCACTACACAAAAACAGAGGAGTACAAGATCTTGAAAATTAGTCATTATCAAAAAGACGCTGATCAAGCCAAAAAGAAATTAGATACTGTGTCCCCCTCCATGTGTTTGGCCAAATGGAATCAAGTTAGTTTGCATTTGACCACAGGGTTGACCAACAGTTGTTATCATCCACCACTGCACAAAATAGACGCAGAACAGATCAAAACTAATCCTGCCGCACTGCACAACACAGCACAAAAATTAGAGGAACGAAAGCAGATGTTGGAAGGCAAACGTCCCAAAGGTTGCAGTTATTGTTGGAAAATAGAAGATACCGGTGGAACATCAGATAGAATTTATCGTTCAGGCGAACCCTGGGCAGTACAAGATTTTGAGTCAATTGTTGGAAAACCTATAGACTCAGAATGGACACCGAGATACGTGGAAGTAAACTTTAACCATGCTTGTAATTTCAAGTGCAGTTATTGTTCGCCACAATTCTCGACCACGTGGGCCAAGGAGATCGACAGGTATGGCCAATATCCCACATCTCCGGCCCACAACGCTCCAGAGCATTTTCAAGGCTCAAGACAACCTATTCCCACAAGAGAAGACAATCCTTATGTGACTGCTTTTTGGAAGTGGTGGCCAACACTGTACAAAAATCTTAAACACTTTAGAATGACTGGCGGAGAACCAATGATGGATAAAAACACTTATAGAGTATTGGATTATGTAATTGACCATCCTAAAAAGGATCTACACCTCAACGTCACAAGCAATATGTGTCCACCGGATCGCAAACTCAAAAACAAATATTATGACAAGGTCAAAAGAATCTGTTTAGATGAGCATGTGGAACATTTTATGCAATTTGTATCGGTAGACGCATTTGGCAAGCAGGCAGAATACATACGCCACGGTTTAGATTGGAACTATTTTCAAGACAATGTTGAAGAATTCCTTTATAGGATTCCTGTAAGGAACAGTGTGACATTTATTATAACATACAACAACCTCAGCGTCACTAGCCTAGACAAACTGTTAGATTACATTAGACAGTTGAGACAGCGGTACAGTACCACATATCAAAGAGTTTGGTTTGATATACCTTTGTTGAGACAGCCTACATGGCAACAGATCACTATGTTGTCAGAGAGTTATCAGCAGATTCACAAGGACAACATAACAATGATGCAGAAGTTTCAAGAAGGAGTATACAAAGATTCGGAGTACGCTGTATTCAAAGACTTTGAGATTCAAAAAATGCTTCGCAATTTAGCATATTGGCGTAAAAATTATAACGCTGACGCACAGCAAAAAAAGAATTTTTACGCATTTTTTAACGAACACGATCGTAGACGTGGAACAAGTTTTGAGAAAACTTTTCCTGAAATGACAGAGTTTTGGCAGGAGTGTAAATCAGCATGAAGACAATAGCATTCTATGGAGATAGTTTTTGCCAAAGTCATAGAGATGACAGTTGGTGTGTTATATTGGCAGAAAAATTATATAGTTCAATAACACGTTTTGGCATTGGTGGAAGTAGCATCTGGACAACATTCATTGAATTTGAAAAAGATCAAAAGGATAACAATATTGCAGATTATCTTGTTTTTTGTTGGACTGACGAAACTAGATTATATCACCCTACACTGCCCCTTACACCAAATAACAAGCCAATTGAAGGCACAGATGAAAACATTTGGCAAGCGGCTGAAAATTATTACAAATATCTAAGTTTTTATAACAAAGACGATATTGCTTATAGATATAGTTTAAAGCACTTTGATCAAAACGTTTTAAAAAAATACGAAAGCAGTAGTAATATAATACAAATGTGGAGTATGCTACCTAAGGATTTAAAGTTGACTACAGGCAAATTTATTAATGAAAGTTGTTTGGCACATTCATGGGACGGAAATATGAAGGCCAAAGTGGAGCCTGATATAAATTTAAGCAATCATATGACAAAATTACAAAACAAAACTTGGGCACAAAAAATTTATGACAATCTTAACAGCAGGATGTAGTTTTACAAAATATAAATGGGCATCTTGGCCTAACTTTGTTAAATGGTTTGAGACTGATGATCATATAATAAATCTTGGCAATCCTGCAAGTTCAAACGAAACAATCAGCAGAACTGTTTATAATTCAGTATCAAAATACAAAAACATAAAAAAAGTATACATCATGTGGAGCGGACCAAATAGGTACGAAGTTATTAGTGACACACAAGGAGACAAAACCATGGAAGACGCAACATGGAGTACATACGATCCGGACTGGAAATGGTTTCAATATTATGGTGGACATGTTGATAGGGACAAGCACAAATACTATCAAAGATATTTTTTAAATGAAAAACAAAACGAAATAAGATTGCTAGAAAAAATATTATTCACGCAACTGTTATTAGACAAGCACAAAATAGAATACAAAATGATGTGTTATATGGCAAACATACTTTCACATGACAAAGACACAATGAGTGCAGGTCACCTAGCATTATATAAACAAATAAATTGGAACAGTTTTATATTTTATAAGGATAAACTAGGCCTTTACGACTTTGCAAAATCTGAATATCCAAATGAATTTGCTGACAGTGACGAACATCCATTGCCTTTGGCACACTACAAATGGGTCAAAGATATTATGTATCAATCTAATATAGAACCGCCAAAAGATGAATTGGATAAACTTTTGAATTTTAAGGATAATTTATCTACCACTGGGTAGCATGTTCTAGATTCCATTTTGCCGCACTGCATTTTTCAAAACATTCTTGAGGGCCTTTATTATAACTAAAATCTAGCATAAGTTTTTTCCACATTGGATCTTGTAAAATTTTAGGCAAAGGCCTATTGAAGTCTATGTAATCGAATATGTCTTTATTGTGTGGATATCTCAATCCAGTCCAACAGCATGGATAAAACTTTCCTTCAGCATTTACATATAAACCCTTGTTGCCAATCATACACAAAGGCACAATACTTTGCTT
>Ga0209535_1000179_pt1 | contig 42759 bp, 59 predicted proteins | sample LinPmetageLP28_FD_184041 | JGI IMG/M metagenome (GOLD analysis project Ga0209535, IMG submission 184041) | Marine viral communities from the Pacific Ocean - LP-28 (SPAdes) (version 2) | ecosystem: Environmental > Aquatic > Marine > Oceanic | place: Pacific Ocean | collected 2009-08-22 | reverse complement strand
GTCTTCAGTTGTATCACCAGATGGGTCAATTCCGTCACCAGAATATTCACTGTTCAGATACCAACCAGCTGCAACATATTTATTAAAGTCATTGCGCGGCATGCGGATTAAATGGGTGTATCTTTGTGATGTGTAAAGGTCTGTGCTTTCTGGCGCAACAACAAAGTCTTCAGCTTTAACAAACTTTGAGCACTGACGATCTAAATTAGCATCCCACCAAACCTTTTTAAAAGCATGGCCAACCAATGGTAGCTGGAAGAGCATCTTGTCTAGGTCAGGGAAATATTCTGGCATCTCCTGAGTGATTTGGTAATTCATGTAATCTTTAACGCGACGAGCTTGCTCTTCAACTTCTTCGTCTGGGTTGCCTACAATTATACTTTTGACAGGACCACCAGATGGATATAGCTCTGCGATTGCTCTTGCATTAAACTGGGTTGCAGCTTCTGCGATCATAGGATGAACAACAGTGCTCAAACCGCGACTGGCTCTGGCATCTTCTTCTTCACTCATGCCGCCATCAGGATCAACAGTACGCAAACCAGCTTTGTATCGTTCTTCCCAATCAGAGCGAGCCTCTCTGTCTTCTTCATACATCTTTATAAGCGAAGATGCTTTGGCCTTTAATTCTTTTTCGGAAATCTCTTCAGCTAAGTTTGAATCAAACTCGCTATCAACATCTTGCATTATATCTAGCTCTGGGTCGCCAATCAGAACTTCATCATCACCGAAATCTTCAATTTGAAGATCATCTGGGGGAGAGCCTTCAGCGAATGGTATAGGTTGTCTAGCCATACAGAGTTATCCTTCTTGTCTCAGTGGGCTCATCATCCTCATAATCAGTGGAGTGACTAATAAACCAACCTTTGCGCAAACGCAACCATGCTTGAGTGCAAGTATCAACTATATCGTCATTGTCTCCAGCTGGGAACGCAGCACATATGTCTATTAAATCTTTAGCCCATTTTTTGTTTGCAGGAAAGTAAATTCTTCCATCCTCCAACAAAGCTGATGATGCATGGGCACGTGCTTCTTTGTCTCTGTCTGGGTTATACTCAATGACAGGGACGCCAGCCATGCGCAAATCTTGCAACAAACTTTGGCCAGATGCTTTCTTTTCAATCATCACTGCGTCTGGTTGCCACTCTTCATAAGCCTCTTGTGCTAATGTTCTCAGCTCAGGATAAGTAACTCTGTCATACCACATCTCAATAACAATAACATTTATCTGGCCATTTTTGCGGAACACACCCCAAGTTGTTCTAGCTGAGTAGGAGCTTTTTTCTTTTGTTGAGAATGCAGTATCATAAGATTGCATTACATATTCAATCTCGGGCAGATCATCACTCTCCCATGGAACCCACCATTCAGCTCGCAAGATTCCCCCACCTTTTGGCATTGGGCGTTGCTGCAGTTGACCTGCGGCGGCATATGTACCCAATGACCTCTCGAGGTTGGCAAGTGTTTGCTCATCAATTCTTTCTGGCCAGAGGAGCTCACCCTCTTTTGTTCTGGGGTCTGTGAAACTGAGTGATGATTTTGTTTCACTCGGATGCCCGATTTCATATCTAGCAGGTAAGCATAAATGATCCCAATCGTCATGTTCATTCGCCAATATGTGCCCAGTCAAGTCATTCTCGTGCACTCGCTGCATTATAATTACAAAGGCACCAGTCTTTGGATCGTTGAGGCGAGTTTGCATCGCTTGGTCCCACCAATCAAGAACACCTTCTCTAACTGCTGATGACTCAGCTTCACGAACATTGTGCGGGTCGTCAATAACGATGATGTCACCACCCTCACCAGTCAACGCACCATCAACTGAAGTAGCGATGCGCATGCCAGTTTTGTCGTTCTCAAATCTTTGCTTTTGGTTCTGGTCTCCTGTTAAATCAAACTTGTCACCAAAGTGATGCTGGTACCATGGGCTTGATATAAGCCTGCGACACTTAACCGAATCTCTGACGGAAAGTGATGAAGCGTATGACGCGAACAAGAATCTTTTCTCTGGCTGGATGGTCCAAGTCCAAGCTGGCAAGGCAACTGCAACTGAGATGGACTTCATATGCCGAGGTGGTATGTTTATTATCAGACGCTTGATGTCGCCTTCAACAACAGCCTGTAAATGTTCGCTGATAGCATCAATGTGCCAGTTGTCGTGGAAGTCTCGTCCTGGCTCAATCGTTGGCCATGAGCTCTTCGTAAACTCCTTCAGCGATCTCTTCATCCTCTCCGCTCTCACTTCCTTCAATGACAGCGTGTTCAAGAACTCGTTCAATTGTGGTGAGGTCATTGTCGCTCAATCTGCTGATGTCCAGCACCTTTCTCTCTTCAATTTGTGCAGTAACTTCGACTGCTTTCAAATCAGGGACGCATTTACCGAGAAGAGTTTTAGCGGCCAGAACACGTAGGTCTGGGTCTGCTCCAATCTTCCCGACATTTGAAATTTCCCCACCATCTTCTTTATAAACATTAAAGATCTCTTTCCCTGCCATAACATCCGCAAGGAATCCAACTGGGTCTGCTTGGCCCATGATCCAATTTATTGTTGTGTGGTGGTTCCATTTGTATGGCTTTGATCTTTTGGACTTCTGATTGGCCATTGGCTCAACTGATTTAAACCGCCCATCCCAGTTTTCTGGCTTGACTGGTGGTCCATTCTTAACAGGCCTCTGAACTTGCATCTTCGCATCAGAGCCTTTTTGCTTCTTTGGAGGCATATTTTCTTCCTTTTAACCTTAGTTCCAGTGGTCAACCGTAAAAATAACTGTCACAACTATCGCTGATTTTTTGACAAAAAGAAACCCTCCTTTTCAGGAGGGCTAAGTTTGGGGGAGGAATCCTATGCGAAGATTCCCTTTAACAATAGCGTTCTTTGGCCACTAAGTAAAGTCTTCATCATCATTAAATGGCATGAATGGCCAATTACCTTTTGGATCAACTGGAGTTTTTGAATAACATTCATTACAATACCACTGTCCTTCAGAATAAACTGCCAAGAACAATTCACCAATGCTTTTAGGTGCGCCACCACAGCTCCTGCAAGGATCACCATGCCAAGTATACCAATAATGACTGCCAATGTTTTCAGTACCGATGTAGTCTGAGAATCCTGTAAGAACCATTGTTCTGGTTTTTGAGTCATGCTCGAGATCACGCCTGAGTTCTGAAAACCTTTTGAAGTCTTGCTTCAGCTCAGCATGACTTTTGTTACAGCAGAGGCACCTGTTCTGGTGCACCCTTTTGCCATCAATAATTTTAAACCATTCACCTTTATGATTGTTTATCATAAAACAAACATCTGAGAAAATTTAACGCATGAGTTCTGCTCAGTCCATAAAGATTCATCCCAAGTCTCGCAACCCAACACAAGATTGATACCACAGAACACAACCATATATATAAAGCCAATGAAAACCAAAATCCCAAATAATAATTTAATCATTTTGACCACCCACTGATAGTTGAATAACCGAGCATGTATAAAAGCATGCCACAAGAAGAAAAACCTTCAACACAAGTATCAAAACCAGTTGCTTCAGCGGCATCTTTGGCCTCGCTGAGGTCTCTGAAAACTTTATCTTCAGCTGAAGAGTGCGGGAAATTAACCAAGCGCAATCTATAAATCATAATAAATTCCTTTCTGAAAAGAGAGGGTGAGGCCAATCCCCACCCCCAATCAATAACCTAAAAATTGTAATCGTAAAACTTTCTTGGCTCATCATTAAGCACATGACGACCATATGAAGACTTCCAACCTTTTTTACCGAGCCTTGCTTTAATAACAACACCCTCATCACAAGACTCATACTTGTAAGTTTGCTTGTGTTGGTTCCTGATGTGGCCAGCAAAGCCTCCAGGAACATAATCAGGCTTGAAGTCTTCATCCAACTTAGCTTTCATAGCACGCAACTCAATGCACTTGGGCGAAACAACACGTACGATTTCAAAAGGCTCAACATCAGACCAACCATGCATATTGCAATAACCGTACTTAACAACCCAGACGTCATAATTATGAACACGACGATACTTGCCACCATCAGTATCAACAGGCAAAGTACTCATGCGCTCTTCAGCTTCTTCACGAGTTGAGAAAACATGATCGCCACCATTATACCTCTGGACGAAGTCATGCTGTTCATCTGAAGAAAGACCTGTAGCATTCTCGATGATTTTATAAGTGTCACGAATTTTAAAAACTGTAAGCATTTTATTTTCCTTTCTCAAAAATTATCCTGAAATTAAAATTGAACCTAAATCAATTTTAAAAAACAACGTCTCCAATTCAGAGAATCTTTCTGACTGTGGGTTGTGAATTTCCAGCTCTAAATACTCATCCTGATATTCAGAGAGCTTTTTCATGCTGAGGGACTTTATCATATGCAATGGCTTTTTCATTTTATTTTCCTTTCTAAAGAAGAGGACAACCCTCTACTTAATTAGTATCGCTTATTTATTGATTAAAGTAAACAAATAAAGTGTTTTTCTTTTCCTGTTAAAACAATCACTTACAATATTTTAAGAAAAAAGATCCCAGACTCTGGGTTACTGAAACCTTAATTTAACAACTTTGGGGTGTCTTTTAACCACTTTGTTTAAGTTAAATTAAACCCAATCCGAAACCAGTGAACCCACACTTTCCATAATTTCAAACATAAAATTTTTTTCCTCGAATTTTTTTCTTATAAGAAGAAGATGAAAACCAAGGACGGGTATGAAAATAACTTGCAACCAAAAGACTGGGTTCTTTGGTTTCTTAACTGTTTTCTTTGAGTAAGACTGGGTTCTTTGAAAAAATCTTCTTTTCTTTTTAATTTTCTTCAGGCATAGTTATTTTGTGGCTCTGATAATGAAGAACACCTGCGCGAACCCTCTAATGTACGCATGATGGGGGTCAATCCTACGGTTCCAGTAGTTATCAGGTCACATTAATACTTTGAGAAAGGAACTTTGAAGTGTCAAAAGTTTATGTGGTCAACAGACCGATAAGAAATAAATTTGGGTGGACTCCCGATTTAACTGATGCAACTCGTTATGGTTCACTTGAAATTATTTTTGAGCCTGAAGACAAGCCTCAGTTTCTTCCTGGACCATCAATCCAAAAAGCAAGAAGAATAATGAAAGACTTCTCCGCAGATGATTATCTTCTGTGGCCAGGAGGGGGAGACCCTATTGCTGTCATGATTGTTTGTATGATTGCTGGTGAGGTTTCTCCAACGGTGCGCGTCCTACGTTGGGAGCGTAATATGGAAGAGGGTGAAAGGGATCGCCGTAAAGGTTGGTACATGCCTGTAGCTCTTGAATTGAGAAAGGTATAATATGACAGATATAGATCTGCTTGAGGATGTGGCACCAGCATCCAATGAACTTGGTGCAGTCGCTGATATGGCTCAAAGGATGAGTGATCTTGAACGTGAGATTAATCAACTTGAAGAAACATTGAAGCAAAAGAAGCAGGATCTCAAGATGTTGGCTGAACAGGACTTGCCTGACTTAATGCAAGAACTGAACATCAAAAACTTTACCCTGAGCAATGGCGCAAAGGTTGAAGTGAAAGATGTGATCACAGCTTCTGTTCCATCACAAGGTGCAATAGACCGCGCCAAAGATGATGCGAAGCAGGAGTTACAGATCCTCCAACAGCAGTGCTTTCAGTGGTTGCGAGATAACAATCTTGGTGACTTAATTAAAAGCAATGTTGAGGTTCAGTTTGGTCGTAATGAAGATGACAAGTGCAATGCCTTTACTGAAGAGTTGCGCGAGAAAAAACTTTATTACAAACGTGCAGTCGGGGTGCATCCGCAGTCACTCAATGCTACATTAAAAGAGCGTCTGAGTGAAGGCAAAGAAGTACCTGTTGAAATGTTCCGTGTTTATATGGGACGCAGAGCCAACATAAGGAGATAATGATATGGCTAATGAAGTAGCGAATAAAAAAGAGTCTAATGTGGTTGCATTTGATGAAAGCATTTTGCTTGAAGATGCAGGTTCAGGTCAGGATGGGATGTCAAAAGACGACATCTTAATGCCAAGGCTCGGCATCCTTCAACAGATGTCTGACCAGATTAACAAACGTCACGGTGATTATATTGATGGTGCTGAAGCTGGGCACATTTTCGATAATGTTGCCAAGACTGCTCATGACGGTGAACAAGGCATAACAGTTGTGCCGATTACTTATCGTCGTGCTCATATTGAATGGAAGCCTGATCGTGGTGGCTTGGTTGCTGACCATGGCTCAGATTCTTCTTGCCTTGAAAGCTGCACACGTGGCGAAAAAGGTGAGTACATGACAGCTGATGGCAATCAAATTGTTATCACAGGTGAGTTCTTAGTTTATGTTTTGGATGATAATGGCGGATACTTCCCTGCACTCATCAGCATGAGCGGGTCTCAATTCAAAAAAGCCAAGCAGTGGAATGCAATGATTTCAAGATTGATGGTTCCAATTAAAGGCAAGTCTGAAAACCCAGCCATGTTCTGGACAGCTTACCAGCTATCAACCGTTCCTGAATCAAATGATTTGGGGTCATGGTTCGGCTGGGGAATCAAGATGAAGTTTGATGCTTCATCAGGTGGCTTAATTAAAAATCATGCCGCTGGTTCAGATATTTATTTAGCTGCAAGAGCTATGAAAAAGAGTATCTCATCTGGGGACATTAAAGTCTCACCTGAGTCTCAAGATGATGATGTAATGTAAGTCTGCAAACTATCTGTTACATCATCTAGGGAGAGGGGTTGGTTGTCCAATAAGCCAGACTCTCTCCCGACGACTCAGAAAGGAACCCAATGTCTGAACTAACAAAACAATTTATGAAATTATTTCGCGGCTATGAACAAGCCCATGGCCAATATCGCGTGCAGAAAAAAGAAGCTGATGGCAAGATGTCTGGTCGGGCACTGACTGTTAGCGAGACTGCGACGCTTGATCATTTCCAAACTCACTTAAATGGTGGCGAATATATACTAGGCATAATTATGCTTAGGGAAAATAATTCTTGCAACTTTGGTGTAATTGATATTGATATTCGTGGGGAGGTAAAATTAAATGAAACTCTCGAAGAGCTTGAAGCGAAAATTAAAGACACGCCTCTCGTTATGTGTCGTAGCAAGTCTGGGGGTGCTCATCTATATTTGTTTTGTGAACCTGCTATTGCTGCTATCGACATGGTTTCAAAACTCAACGAGTTTGCAGCACTTTTAGGTTATGGTGGTGCTGAAATATTCCCCAAGCAAATATCTCGCGCTAATGAACGCGACAGAGGCAACTGGATAAATCTTTGCTATTGGGATGGTGATGAAACTGAACGCTACGCAATACACAATGGCAAAAAACTTAATCTTGAGGGATTTATAAAACTTGCCAACAAAAAGATGACAAACTTTGATGAGCTTGAAAAATTCACCCCAGAGCTTACAACTCAATTTGAAGACGGACCACCTTGCCTCCAGCACATAATGACGATGGGCTTTCCTGAAGGTGGAAGAAACATTTCTTTGTTCAATGTAGGCGTTTATTACCGCAAGAAGAATCCTGACGACTGGCAAGAAGATTTGATGCGTTTCAATTATGAGCACCTGAGTGAGCCACTACCAGCTGGGGAAGTCAACACTCTTATAAAATCAGTTAGCAAAAAAGAATATGCCTATACCTGCAAGCAATCACCAATATGCAACTATTGCGAGAAAAGCAAATGCATGAAGCGTGAGTATGGCATTGGCGGCATCGGTGGTGGCATGGCTATTGAAGTTGATGCTATAACCAAATATGAAACTGAGAACAGAAGCTCAGTTCGTTGGTACATTGAAATGCAAGGTGAGCGCATAGAAGTGACAACCCAACAACTTTTAGATCAACGCCAGCTTCAAAAGATATGTGTAGAAAAATTAAACAAGTGCCCAAGCACAATGCCATCCCAAAGATGGGAACAACGCATAAATGAATTGCTGGGGTCTGTTGAAGTAATTATTGACCCAGATGACGCAAGCCCACAAGGTCAATTTGAAAAGACTCTTGATGCATTTTTAACAGGTAAAGTTCAAGCACGTCAAAAAGATGAAATAATGAATGCTAAGCCATGGCACGATGCAGATGAGGGCAAAGTATATTTCAGGTCAGAAGATTTGTTCATATATCTTGAGGCAAGAAGGTTCCGCTATCCTTCTCAACACCAAGTGTGGTCTTGGCTGAGAAGTCTTGGTGGTGATAGAAAGACCTTTCGCATTAAATCAAAACCAGTTAAAGTTTGGTCGGTACCAGCTCCTGAGTATTATTCAGATGATGATGAGTTACCAATCCCCTCAACAGTAACAGAAGAATTTTAAATGACCTCACCATACGATGATTATAAAAAACTTCAAAAAGAAAAGTGTCACAAAAGAGTTAAAGACCTAACTGAATCAAAAGCCAATGAAATGGTTGACAGGACTCTATCTATATTAAAAAATTGTGCAGTCCCCAAAGACCATTTCAAAGATGTTGAGAAGATGACTGAGCTATTCGAGAACCTTAAAAATGGTAATACTGTTTATCCAGGAGGGTTGAGTGAGTGATTATTATCAACACTATGACAGGCATGTGAATTGTGATTTCTGCGGCCAATTGACTCGTGGCAGGGTTTGGGAGTATGACCCAGATAAGGTTAAGTGCGGGTCTTGTCATAGTGTTTTAATTGAGAAAGGAAAAAATAAAAATGTTAAAGTGCCCAAGCTGTAAATCAAAGCGACTTAAAGTCCTAGCTATTAAGCCAACTGCTCCTCAATACAATAAAAGAGGCAAGACAAGAAACAGGCAATGTTTAGATTGTGATAATTGTTTTCTGACTCTTGAAATTGTATTTGAGCCAGTGATGCGAAGAGCCAAGCTAGTCACAATAAAACAACCAACCAAAGAAAAATCTCCTAAGAAATTCAGATCTTCAAAACCTGAGCAGTCTTTAGCTGTTGAGCCTGATTGGGATACTATGACGGATGAAGAGATAGAGGATTTCATATCATCATGAGAAAGGTGCAAATAATACTTGGACCTCCAGGAACAGGAAAAACTTCAACACTTCTTAATATAGTTGAAGAGGCACTGTCAAGAGGCATACCACCAGAGCGGATAGCTTATCTTGCTTTTACTCGCAAAGCTGCACACGAAGCTCAAGAAAGAGCAATGGCGCAGTTTGGCTTTGAAGAAGGAAGATTCCCATTTTTCAGAACCCTTCACTCTCTTGCTTTTAGAGAGTTGGGAATGCAGCGTGATGAAGTTATGACCAATAGTCATTATCGCAAGTTTGGAAAAGCCATGGGGATAGAGTTCAGGGGAATCTATGACGAGAACATTGGACTTCACACTGGCGATGGACTTGGAGATAAATGTTCAAGAATTGAATCTTTAGCTAGGGTTGGCCTCAGAACAATAGACCAGCAAATGGCAATAACAAATGTCAACGACCTTAACCCGCATGCTGTTAAGCAATATAATTCAGCTTTGCTGTCTTATAAAAAAGAAAATGGGCTTCATGATTTCACAGACATGCTTGAGCAATACAATAGCCAGTTGCCCGTTGACATATGCATTTTTGATGAAGCTCAAGATTTATCATCAGCTCAATATAAAATGGCGATCTTGGCTGCAAGTTTAGCCAGTGAAGTTTATATAGCTGGGGATGATGACCAAGCGATCTTTGGTTGGGCTGGGGCAGATGTGCATAAATTTTTAAATCTTAAAGGGCAAAAATCAACACTTCCCAATAGTCATCGCATACCTAGGAAAGTTCATTTATTGGCCAATGATGTGTCTTCTCGCATTAAAAACAGATATCCAAAAAAGTGGGCTCCGAAGAAAGAAGAAGGTGAAGTTTATTATGTCACAAATGAGCAAGACATAGACTTCAGAAATCCTGGAACATGGATGCTCTTGAGCCGAAGTAAATATCTTTTGCATAGATTAAAACAAGCTGTCAGGCAACAAGGCTTTGCATATTCAATAAACTCCAGAAGCTCACTTGAGTCTGAAGAGACAAGGGCAATACTTGCTTGGGAGAGCATCCGCAAAGGTAAAAACATATCTCAACATGAAGCAAAAAACTTAATCAACTTTTTTGGTTTTTCAGTTAATCTTTTGAAGAAAGATAGCTATGGCATTGAAGATTTAGGGTTGCCAGATGCGGCACGTCAATATGACTGGATGACAATGCTCAGAGGCATAGCCCCAGATGAAAGAGAATATTTAAGGTCATGCATGCGAAATGGTGAAAAGTTCTCAGACAAACCAAGAATAACAATCTCAACCATACATCAGTCAAAAGGTGGCGAAGCTGACAACCTAGTTCTCCTCACAGACATGGGAAAGCTAAGTTGGGAAAATCTAGGTGGTGATGAAGAGAACAGAGTTTGGTATGTTGCATTGACCAGAGCTAAAGAGAATCTTTACTTAATTCAGCCCAAGGGACTAAGATATTTTTCAATTTAATTTCTTAAAATATGTTAAGTCATTGAAAATGTTGAAAACAAAAATGTTTTCTTTTTAATAAAGATGGCGTATAGTAATAAGAGTTAGGAGAGCGTCTCCCAACTTTTTAGAAAGGAATAAAATTATGACTGCATTTGCTATTGATTTTAAGAAAAGTACAATCCGTGCTTTCACCTCTTCCGATGTTGCTCACCAGATGGGCAATGGCTTGGTCGTTTTCACTTCTGCTTCTGAGCTTTTATCTAATCGCAACACGACTGGTCGTGGCTTGGTTGAAGTTTATAACAACTGTGTTGACAAGCCCATAACAAAGTTCTCAGACACCAAGACAGGTGCCGATCGCATCGTCAAGTTAGCTCAAGACATTCATGTTGAGTCAACACCATTTGACAAAGCTGGGGAACAGCCCAAGGTCGTCAGGACATACAAGCTGAATAAGCCTTTCAGTGCAGAGAACATGGGCATGGCTGTCGTGAAGACTGACGTCCAAAAGCCTCGTGGCAAGTATGCTGGTAAGAGCATTCGTTGTCTTGTTGAGAAGAATCCTCGTCGTGAAGGCACAAAAGGTTTTCACTCCATGGGCATCCTGATCAACTCATCAATACCAGTAAGCTACGAGAACTACATCTCTGAAGGTGGTCGTCCTAATGACTTGGCTTATGATATTGAAAAAGGTCATGTGGAGTTATCATGAAGTATTTGATGTTGTTCATTGGTTTGGGTGTGTCAGCTTGTAGCGGCACACCTACCACCGAGCTGATTGTTGACAAAAACATTCACGCACTGTCACGCACCGAGGTCATTAATGCTATTGAAGAATGTCATTCGGTTGACCTGCGTCCTGTTATGTTCTACACTCAGCGCAGGATAAATGAAAAGAATGTGCCAGTCGTAATTGATGTCACATGTGCACCAAGAGGGAATTACAAAGGATGATTATTTACGGAGCAGGGCTAGCAGGTTTGTTAGCAGGGAATATGATGCGGAGCTTTAACCCAGTTGTGAAAGAAGCTCAAAGCTCTTTGCCAAACAATCATGGTGCCTTGCTCCGATTCCGATCTGATAAAGTAGAGACTGCCACCGCAGTTCCATTTAAAAAAGTTCGTGTGAAAAAAGCAATCAAGCATGATGGTGAAATTATAACAACACCCAATCTTATGCTTAGCAACATGTACTCTCAAAAAGTTACTGGTTCAATTCTTGACAGGTCAATAAATAATCTTTCCGAAGTTGACAGGTATATTGCGCCATGGCATCTTATAAGCGAGATGGCCTCAAACTGCTCAATAGAGTATAATTCAAAACTAGACCGTAAAGTCCTTGAAGAGTTGCAAGAGTGGGAACCACACAGACCGATAATATCAACTCTTCCGATGCCTTTGTTAATGAAGATTGTTGGTTGGGATGAGATACCTGATTTCCCCAAGCAAAAAATATGGACTCAAAAAGTTAAAATTTCAGACCCTCTGTGTGAAGTTTGTCAAACTATTTATTACCCAGACCCACTTAAAAAACATTACAGGGTCTCTCTCATAGGTGACACGCTTATATCTGAGTTCACTGAAAAGCCAGACACCAACATTGGTGTTCATGCAATGGACGTTCTAAGTGAAGACTTTGGCATAAGGTCTTACAAGATAGACGGCATGGAAGAGTCTGAACAAGAGTATGGCAAGATAATGCCTATCGACGATAAGATTCGCAAAGAATTTATTTTCCAAATGACAAACAAACATAATATATATTCAGTCGGGAGATTCGCCACATGGCGTCAACTCCTGCTTGATGATGTTGTTGATGACCTAAAGGTTGTTGAACAATTTATCCGTGGTGGCACTGACTATGCCAGATGGATGCATTCTCAGAAAGGAGAAAATCAATGAAAGTCGAATTGGTAAATCACACGAGTGACGCAGTAAACCTTTTGCTGTTCACTAAAAATACTCGCCTAATGAATGATGACGATGCATATTCATCGATATCTGATTGGCCTGAAAATAAAAAGCAGGAGGAGCTTGACTACATGCTCAAGACCATCCGCTCATCTTGGGAGTTTATAGACTACACATTTAACATCCGTGATGTTAGTCGGGGATTCACCCATCAGTTTGTACGGACTCGCCAAGCCTCATATGCCCAACAGTCTCAACGCACTGTTGATATGGAGGGGTTTACATATTACACTCCTGATAGGTTTAATGAGCCAGAGAATGAGCATGCTAAGTTAATTTACGACCAGACCATGGAACTTATAAATCTGCGCTACCAGCAGTTGCGTGAGTTGGGTGTGCCAGCGGAAGATGCTCGTGGAGTATTGCCAACAAACATTCACACCAACATTGTTGCAAAATTTAACTTGCGCACAATGAGTGAAATGGCTAAGTCTCGGCTATCACCAAGAGCCCAAGGTGAATATCAAAATGTGTTCAAACTTATGGTTTCTGAGGTTGTTAAAGTTCACCCATGGGCTGAACCTTTTTTAACCCCAACTGAATGGGCGGCACCGTCCATGGGCAAGGCACTTAATCCAACAGGAGGAAAGAATGGCTAAATATTCTCAAAAATTGATTGATGATGTTCACCAGATGAAAATTTTGGGCAAGTCCTATAATCAAATCTCAGATGTTAAATCATTGACATTCAATCAGGTGACATACATACTTCACAAAAAAATACCATCAAAGCAAAAGTCTCTTGATGAACTTTATGTTCAAGCTGATGAAGCAATTAAAGAGGCTGATTCAGTTCTTAAGCGTGTAAAAAGGCTTTTGTTCGGTGGCTAATTAAAGTATACTTGCTTTATTGAGAAAGGAAATATTATGAATATATTTTATTTAGATCACGACCCAGTGGTCGCTGCAAAAATGCATTGTGACGTTCATTCTTATAAGATGATTTCAGAATCAGTCTTGATGCTTTGCAATGCACATAGGATGCTTGATGGGGATTCATACGCTGACAGCGTTGGCATGTTTCCTCTTGGCTACCAGAATCACCCATGTTCAAAGTGGGTGATGAGGTCAGCTGCAAATTATAACTGGTTGCTGGTTATGGTTGAGAATCTTTCAGAGCAGTATTATGAAAGATATGGCTCAAAGAAAAAAGAACCAGTTAATCACAAGCACTCTGAATTGTTGCCTGCTTTACACCAGTTGCCTGACAGCATACCTTATGACATCTTTACAGAACCTCATTTAGGTATGCCTGATCAATATAAGTGTGATGACCCTGTTCAATCTTACAGGAACTATTACATGGGTGAAAAACTAGGTGTCATTCGTGGTGGCACATATAAATTTACGGAGGCACCATTATGGGCATGCGCATAGTTATTGCTGATCTTGACGGAACACTTTCAGATTATGGTCATCGCAAGCACCTCTACAAAGAGCGTGATTATGATGCCTTCAACAAAGCTGGTAAAAATGATAAGCCTATTGAAAACATCTGCAACATATTGCGTGCACTTGATAGGGAAGAGACTGAGATAATCATCATGACTGCTCGGAGTGATGACAATCGCATGGATACTCAAGAGTGGATAAAACTTAATGATGTTCCTTGCGACAGGCTTATCATGCGTCCTTTTGGTGATAATACTTCTGATGATGAGTGCAAGAGAAAGCTGTTCAATGAGAAAATTAACTACTCAGATGTTTGGTTTGTTCTTGAGGACAGGAAGTCAGTTGTCGATATGTGGCGTGGTGAAGGATTAACTTGCCTTCAAGTCGCTCCAGGAGATTTTTAAATGGATATAAGAATCATTGGTAATGATATTGAGATTGGCCGTGAAAAGGTTGCTCGTATATTTGATGTTCGGGCAACCCTCAGAGACCAACTTGTGGAAGCTGTGAACAAAGCTGAACGCTACGATCGAATGGTTGAAGACTCAGAAGATAAAACGGAAGACGCATTTGCGAAAGGTTTTGAACAAGGCAATGAGCAAGGCATCGAAGAAGGGAGGCAACAGGGTTATGAGCAAAGAGAATCTGAAGAACAAAACTCCAACTGATTGTATGGAGGAGGCTCTTGAAACTTTCCGTGAGCGCAACAAAGTGTATGGCGATAACTATCATCAGCACGGAAAAGTTATGATGGCTTTGTTCCCCAATGGTATAGAACTTTCAACTGAAAAAGAGCACAACCGTTTCGGGATTGTTAACATGCTTGTTGCCAAGATGACGCGCTATTGCCAAGGGTGGCCAGGATCTCACGAAGATTCAATTCACGATATGGGAGTTTACGCATTCATGCTTCAATCTTTGGATGGAGAAGATTAAATGATAGTGTTTGACCTAGAGACCACAGGTTTGCCCAAAGCCGAGGGTTCTGATTTAAATATGCAACCGCGCATTATTGAGTTTGGTGCAATCAAATTAAATGAATCTCTTGAAGAGATTGACAGGCTTGAGTTCTTTTGCAATCCTGGGCACCCACTTGACCCAGTCATAACAAAGATTACCAAGATAACTGACGACATGCTTAAAGGTGAAAAGCCATTCATAGCAAACTACAACAGGCTTTGTGAATTTTTCCTAGGAAGCAAATCTATGGTTGCTCACAACTTGCCTTTTGATCGCAAGGTGCTTAAATTTGATCTTGAGCGCATAGACAAACTTTTGCACTTCCCTTGGCCTTATGATCACATTTGCACTGTTGAAGTTGGGGAAAGCGTCTGGGGCAAAAAAAGAAAGCTAGGTGACATTCACAAAGAAGTCACTGGTGAAGAAATAAAAGATGCCCACAGGTCTGTTAATGATGTCGAAGCAACTATAAAAATACTCAAGTGGTACAGAAGTGAAGGGCACATTTGATGACGCAGGACCAAATAAATTCAGAGGTTTCTAAGATTATTTCTGATTGGCAAAAAAATTATGTTGTTGCACCCCTAGACCAGTTCGCTAATTTTCAAATAAAAAGTGATATAATAAAATTGTTAATGAAAGTGAGAAAGGAAAATGATTAATGTTAGAGCAAGAACTGAATATTCATTCCGTAAAGCATATGGCCCATTATCAAAAGTTATTGAAGCGTGCGAGGGTGATACCATTGGCATTGCTGATTCTGGTACTTGGGGTCATGTTGCCTTTAACAGTGCATGCCGAGAAGCAGGAAAGAAGCCTCTGTTCGGAGTTGAAATACCAGTCGTCGGAGATCCATTGGCACGCGAAAAACAACCCGCAAATGGAATGTGTTTTATTGCCAAAAACAATACAGGGCTCAAAGAGATATACGAGCTTGCCACAAGAAGCACCCAAAAAGAAAACTTCTACTACTTCAACAGGCTTGGATACTCTGATCTTTTTGACATCTCTGATAATGTTATAATAACCAGCGGAACTCACCCAGAGTGGGGAATGCTTCCTTTGGCCAAAAAAGACGATCTTTATATTGAGATGAATCCAATGAGTACTCGGAAAGCTCTTGACTTTTGCGATTCAAAAGGATTCAAGCCTCTGGCGACAAGCGATAATTTTTTCCCTTCAGTTAAAGATAAAAAAGCATATGAGGTTCTTGTTGGCCGCAATAGGACAGACCGAACCAAGCCAATGCATATACTTAATGAATGGGATCTGAGAAGTTGTTTAAATTGGATTCCTGATGATGCTTTCAGCAACACCTATGAAATAGCATCTCAGTGTGAAGTTGATTTGCCTGTTGCGCAGATGATATCATTTGAGCAAACTAAGTCTTTGCTTCAACTTTGCCAAGAAGGTGCAGTTCCTAGGAGAGTTGACCTTGGTGACCCAGAATACAAAGCTAGGCTGAAAAGAGAGCTGGACATGATATCCAGCAAAGAGTTTGAAGACTATTTCTTTGTTATAGCTGATATGATAAATTATGCAAAACAACATATGCTTGTTGGCCCAGCCAGAGGATCATCTGCTGGGTCATTGGTTTGTTGGTTGCTTGGCATAACTGATATTGATCCTATTAAGCATGATTTGTTGTTTGAAAGATTTATTGATATAACTCGTGAAGACTTGCCTGACATTGATATTGATTTTCAGGACGACCGTAGAGAGATGGTCATTCAATATCTCAGAGACAAGTACGGTGAAGAAAAAGTTGCTCACCTCGGAACAGTGTCCCGCTATAAAGCAAAAAGCACAATAGCAGAAGTTTCAAAAGAACTAGGAATACCAGCTTGGGAGGTCAATGATTTAAAAGGTGCTATTATTGAGAGAAGCTCTGGTGATTCTCGTTCGGCATTTTGCATACTTGATACTTTCAATGAACTGGATGTTGGGAGGAAAGTTCTTGAGAAATACCCACAGATGAAGATTGCAGCTGAAATGGAAAACCATGCACGCCACACAGGTGTTCACGCCGCAGGTATAATAGTAACTGAAGAACCAGTTCACACATACTGCTCAGTAAGTCACCAATCAGGTGCAGCAATGATCGATAAAAAAGATGCTGAGGATCTTAACCTTTTGAAGATTGATGCTTTGGGTTTAAGGACGCTGAGTGTTTTGCAAGATGTTCTTGATCAAGTTGGTTGGGAGCGTGAGCAACTTATAAATTTCGATCTGGAAGACCCACAAGCATTTAAAGTTTTAAATGATGAAAAATATGCTGGGATATTTCAGTTTGAAGGTTATGCACTCCAGTCATTAACACGCCAGATGAAAGTTCAAAACTTTGAGGATGTGGCATCAATAACTGCGTTGGCTCGTCCTGGACCACTTAACTCTGGAGGAACAACTCAATACATTAAACGCAGGACAGGTGAAAAGCCTGTTGAGTATCTTCACCCATTGACAGAAGAAATAACAAAAGTGACATATGGCGTGGTTGTCTATCAAGAACAAGTCATGACAATAGCCAGAGAAGTCGGAAAGTTGACTTGGGAAGATGTATCAACTCTCCGCAAAGCAATGAGCAAATCATATGGTAAAGAATACTTTGACAAGTTCTGGGAAAGATTCAAAGTTGGTGCAGCTGAGAATGGAATAGAAGAAGACCAAGCCCAGCGCATCTGGGATAACATCAACACAATGGGCTCATGGGCATTTAACAGAAGCCATGCAATAGCATATGGTATGGTTAGCTATTGGTGCTGTGTTTTGAAAAGCAAATTTCCACTTGAGTTTGCTGCAGCATGTTTGCGAAATGTTAAGGATGATGACCAAGGTGTTAGGCTTTTGCGCGAGGTCGTTAAAGAGGGTGCTGTCTACAAACCTTATGACAAATTTAAATCAGAGCTAAACTGGTCTGTTCAAGATGGAGAGTTGATTGGGGGTCTTATAGGAATAAAAGGCATTGGGCCAAAGTTGGCTGAAGATATAATTAACAGGCGCAATATGAATCAACCTTTGACACCAAGGCAAGATTCCCTGCTAGACAATGGAGAGACGCCATACAGCGATATCTTTGAGTGCGAACGTAGGTTTGGGCATATTAAGGCTGACCCAGCCTCTCACAACATTGTAACGGCTATTACAGACATACAAGACCTTGAAGCTGACAGAGCTGGCACTTTTGTATTTTTCGGCAAGCTGAAAGAGAAAAACTTGCGTGACATGAATGAGACTGTCAATCTCGCCAAGCGTGGTGGTCGCAGAGTTGATACCAATAATTTATGGCTAAATTTAACTTTCGAGGATGACACAGGTCCAATCATTAGCACCATTGACAGATTCAAATATAATAAGATGGGAAAGCCCATAGTTGAGGATGGCAGAATCGGTGATTGGTATCTCGTCAAAGGATCAATAAAGCTCGGATTCAGGAAAATTTATGTAGAAAAAATTCGCAAATTAACATAAGTCCTTGAATTTAATGAAAAACAAAATTACTTTCTTTGTTTACTATTCCTATTCATTGGCGTATACTAAGAGAGTAGAGATTGTTTTTTGAGAAAGGAAATTAAAATGGAAATGGTTTGGTCAATTGGTGAGTGGAATGAAGAGACTATGGGCGTTGATTGTGATCGCCGTGCTGTCACTATTTGTGGTGAGAAGCTAGAAGATGGAATTCACAACATTTATTTTTGTCACAATCTTGTTATGACCACTGCTTCTGTTCATGTAGCTGGTGGCGAGTTTTCTGATTCTGCTGAGAAGATAATTGGAACCGCTGTTGAGTCTGCTGGGTATTGGGGCAACTACATTGAAGGCTTTGAGCGCACCCATCGTGGAATTGAAGTAGTAATCGGATCTTAATTTTTTAGAAAGGAAAATATCATGGAAAAGCATACCCCAAATCGCCGCGCAATAACTGACTGGATCGGCAACCAGCGCAAAACTTGGTGTGGTCCATATGCCATCGCAGTTGTCTGTGGTCAAAGCTATGAGCACTCATACCAGACTGCGAAGATGATTCGTGGCAAGCGTCACGCCAAAGGCATCACCAACACCGACCTTATGGAGTCATGCAAGGCTCTAGGTGTTAAAGGTGAGTGGATCTCCATTGCCAAGGCAACTGAAGAAACAGCCAAGCCAAAGTCAAAGATGAAGCTTGAGAAGTTTCTACCAATGCTTGCACCCAATAAGGTTTATGTGATCCAGATCACCAGGCACTTCATCGTTGTTGACACTCGTGACTTCACGACCATTGACAACCAGAACCCTGACGCATGGATCGCAATGGAGTCAACCCCGCACCTGAATAAGCTCGTCCACAACTACTTTGTGGTTGAGAATCCGAAGTTCGATCCCAAGAGTGACGACGCTTGGTTGATTGAACCGCTGGCTGCATCGTCATGATCAGCTGGCACAATGCTCCTGAGTATTCTCACAAAGGATATATCTACCAGCCAGAGGTTGAACATGAGGATGAGGAAGGCATCCGCAAAGCAACCCATCGTTTTGTAAATAGGGTTGACCCGATTGATGTGATTGAGTGTTGGGAGCATTCACCTTATAGCTGGATGACACTTGAGCAAGCAAAAGAATTCATAAACAAAATGATAAAGGTCAGATCATGATACCAGAAATACTCCAGACAGCTTATGATTTAAAACACCAGCTTGACACTTCCGCTGATAAAGCGAACACCTACGTTGATGGGGTTGAAACCCAGCACAGTTCGTATGAAAGAATCCAGCTTATAATAAATTTTTTGGAATACTGCAATTTTTATCAGGCCTCTGGGATTCACAATTTTGATCCCGAGAGAGCAGGGAAGGAAGCATACGGCAATGTCACCATTGAAGATTGAAAAAGCTCAAGGGAAATATTGCCTAGCTAAAATTAAACTTGATTCAGAGGTGATGCAAAAACTCAGTAGCCTTCCTGGATTTAAAAGGTGGGTTGGCCGAGACCTTTTGTTTGATCCTACTGGTGCGAATATTGATAGGATCGGTCATTGGTTTCCTGATGCTGAGTGGTCTGAGGATGCACAACCTATACTTGATAAATATATTGAGGGTCTAAAGGAAGCTGAGCAAACTCGAAAACTAAAGTCTGAGGATGCTCCTGAGAATGATGACTTCATGTTTAAGACTCGGCCTTTTGATCACCAGCGCAAAGCATTTTACATGAGCCGAGACAAAGAGTCTTTTGGCCTTTTGATGGAGCAAGGCACAGGCAAAACAAAAGTAATCATCGACAATGCTGCATATCTCTACTCTCAAAATAAAATATCAGCCTTGGTGGTTATAGCTCCCAATGGCGTACACCGTAATTGGCTAGATAAAGAGATTCCTGAACACATGCCAGATTGGTGCCCAGTTAGGTGTGTGTATTATTATTCTGGAATGCACAAAACTCACAAAGCAAAGTTTGACGAAATAATGTCTTCAGAAGACTGCCTGAGAGTTTTCTCTTTTAATGTTGAGGCTTTTGTCAGCAACAATGCTGTGGCAATTATGAATAGAATATTGTTAAGCAATAAAGCTATGTTGATTGTAGATGAAAGTTCAAGAATAAAACGTCCAGGAGCCAAGCGAACAAAAACAATAACAAAGTTCGCAAAGCATTCTGATTACAGGCGCATAATGACAGGCACACCAGTAACAAAAGGTCCAGAGGACGTTTACAGCCAGTTCAAGTTTCTTGACCCTAACATTCTAGGCTATGACAGCTTCTATTCATTCAAAGCCAGATATTGCATCATGGGTGGTTATGAGAACAAGCAAATAATCTCTTATCAGAATGTGCCTGAGTTGACAAGAAATATTGAAGGTCACTCATTCAGAGTTTTGAAAAAAGATTGCCTAGACCTTCCCCCGAAAATTTACCAAAGACATTATGTTGAGATGTCCCCAAAGCAAGAAAAATTATACAATGAAATGCGTAAAGAGTTTATTGCTGAGATGGAAGGTGAAACGATTGATGCCCCCGAAGCAATAACTAGGTTGCTTAGGCTTCAACAAATCGTTTGTGGTTGGTTTCCTGCTGAAGATGGTGTCGTCCCGATTGATGAGAAAAACATACGCTTGCAAGCTCTTTTGGGGATACTTTCAGATATTGACTCCAAAGTTATTATATGGGCGCGATTTAAAGCTGATTTGAAGGCCATAGAGCGTGCACTTGGGGATATGGCAGTTGCTTACCACGGGGATGTTTCTAATGACCAACGAGCGATCGCCGTAGAGCGTTTCCAGAACGATCCTAGAATACGTTACTTTATAGGCCAGCCGCAATCAGGTGGTATTGGATTAACCCTGACAGCTGCAGATTATGCAATCTATTATTCAAATAGCTTTGATCTTGAGATAAGACTTCAGTCTGAAGACAGGTGCCACCGCATCGGAACAAAAAACAAAGTAACATACATTGACATTGAATGCAGAAAAACAATAGACAAGAAAATAATAACAGCTCTGCGAAGCAAAAAGAATCTGGCAGATTACATAAACAAAGACCCTGTGTCTTTATTTTTATCAGAAGAAGAGGCATAATAAAATGAGCGAAAGTAACTTTTGGGTTTTGCTAAGGAGCTCTTTAAAACTGAAAATGTACAGAGTGGAGAATAGGGTCATGAAAGGCATGCCAGATATTCATTACATTAAAAACGGGAAAACAGGCTGGATTGAATTAAAGTACCTACCCAAATGGCCAGTTAAAAGAATGTCAATTGGTTTAATGAAAAATCAATCTTTCTGGCTAAAGCAATACGACGAGGAGAATGGTCGTTGCTGGGTTCTGATAAGGATCGGCAGAGATTATATTGCCCTAGTTGATGGCAAAGATGCTCCTAGGCTTTATGAACGCCCATCAAAGAAAGACTTCCTTGACCTTGTTCATTGGTCAAAAAAAGGCAACATGACCAAAGATGATTGGAATGAGCTGGTTGATGTTATAGTTAGTTAGGATTTAATTTTTGCAAAAGATCTGGGGAGGCATCATCAACTATGCTTTTTAAAGCTGGGGAGCTTGCTGATGTCGTTGCTGGTCCATCAGGTTCTCCTTCAACAATAGTTGGCCTTACTTGAGATTGAATAACATTGGAGAATAAAGGCTGGTTTGCTCTATTTAAATATTGACTAACTGCAGCTCTTGCTTCATTAGCTGCACCAATACTTTCGATAGTCTCAACAGCTTCTTTCCCAACAAAAGGAATTATTCTTGCGTAATTTAAAAGTCCTGACCGAGCCATGCCAGAAAGTATTGTGTATCCAGAGTTTGAAGGATTAAGTTTTATCTCAGCCCAAAGAGTTGGCATAACATCATCTCTGAATTGGGATATCCTTGCAATTTCATCTTCCGAGAATAATTTTTTTATTATTGAATTATTTTTAACAAAAATGTCATCATAGTTATTAACTATGTTCGTCCTTGTGACACCTGATTTCCCACTTCCAGAAAATGCTTTTTCAAGAACACCATCTTTTGCAAGAGCAACAACTTCTTGAAATTGATCTTCTGGTAAATTTGCCTTTAATTTATCAATGACAAGACCCATAGATTGATTGGGGTTAAATTTAGCATGACCAAAGAAAGCATTGACTACTTGTTTAGGTGTATAATTTGGATTAGTAATCATTTCTAAAATTTTATTCGCGGCTCTTTCTTGAGAATCTCTTCCTGATGCTTTACCAGTCAATCCAATGTACTGTTTGTATAAACCTGTTGCCTCTTTCAAAGAATCTAGGACAGCTTGATCACCAGTTATTAAGCCTCTTTCTATTCCTGAAAATACAGCACCATCAATATTTGATTTAATTTTCCCGAGCGCAAGTGCCTCAGGGCTCCCTGCTTCAGCTGTTCTGAAAGCTCTGTTCAAACTTTTTTGATAGCCGTGAAGAACATTTAGGGGCTGTCCTTTAAATTTTGGGTTGTTAGCAATTTTGTTAATTCTTTTTAAATAATCCAACTCTCTTTTAAGAATCGGCATATTTGCAAGCTCACGGGAAGTTATACCCATTTCTTTCAAAACAGAATCTAATGCAGATTGAGATGTTTCAACAACACCTTCACGAGTCATTACAGGTTGAACTTCTGCACCTTTAACAGCTTCATAAGCTGCAGCAGACCTTGCTTTAACAGACTGAGCAGCACCTCCAACAGTTGATTGAATTGTTTCCGCAGCAGCAGTGGGAACGTCTGCTGCACCAGTTACTGAAACATTACCAGAACCAAATTCATCAGAAAGAGCTGCAGCATCACCTCTTATAGCAGTTATTTGATTTTCATCAAAGCCTCTTACTATTTGATTGGCTGTTGCATCTGCTGATGGTGCATTTCTGATTACATCTTCAGTTTCAAGTTGCTCTGTCGTTCTGTTTGTTGGGCCAGCTTTTCTGTCTGGCAAATTAGCTGTTCTCTGACCTTGTGTTAAAGGATATTTTGATTCTTGATTAACACTTTTAAGTGAAGAAAATAAAGGAGCCTCTGGGTCAAACCTAGGAAGCAAACTTGAAACAGCCTTCCCTGTCCCTGCAGCTGTAGCTCTTAAACCTTTTCCAGCTGCTTTAAGAACAGGAGGCAAAAGAACATCAGCACCAACTCCTATCCCTGTGGCAAGTCCAATATCTTTAGCTTGATCGGTGAGAGTTCCTCCGCGAGCCCTTGTTGTCTCAGGAGTCATGATAGCTTCTGCTGTTTGCGCAGCAATTTCAGTAGCAGGATAAAGTCCAAGCCCACGACCAATTGTACCAACTAAATTTTTTGACCTGCCCACAATTTTTGTTGCTGGGGTGAATTTTGCAATTTCTCCAACCATTGTTCCGAAATCTTGTTTAGAAAATCCAGGCTTGTTTATGTAATAAGGTTGCTTGTTCCAGACGACCATCGGATTGTCAAATTTATCAACAAATGCTCCGCCAAACCTTTCATCACCTTCAAAAGAATCAGCAATAATTTCAGCCTTACCAAAATCATCTCTTGTCATCATTATTTTTGCATTTGGTATAAAAGTTTCAAAAAAACCTACATCTGGGTTGTCAGTTATTTCAGGGATGTCAGGAAATTCTATTTCAGAACCCTCCCCAGTAAATGATTCTGTAACTTGGGTTGCTGCATTGGAAATTGAGCTAAACATCTCTTCAAATAAATTTTGATCGAGTTCTTCATCATTTGGCAGTGGTGCTGTCACAATTGATTTGGCAGGTTTTCCACCAGCACCATTTGCATTTGAAGGAAGCTGTATAGCCATTATTAAGTTCCTTTCCAACCTTTAATTATGTAAGGCATGTCGCTTTCAATAATTCCATTATTGATCATAACAGACCCATCAGGCAAAGCATCATACCATGCCTGAATTGCCTCATTATCATCCACATCACCAGTGTATTTTTCGAAAATACCTTTATCAACTTTGTCAAGCTCTGCCCTGAGTTGTCTACCACTTCTAATTTGATCACCTGTCAGAAGATCAAACTCGGCGTTATTAAGAGCAATAGAATTTTCTGTCATTTTCTTAAATGCATACAAAGAAATATAGTTTGCTTGAGGTGTGTTCCCCAAATCTAAGCCAGCTCTTTGATACGCTTTAAATTCCATGTCAGATGTTGAACCCGACCCAGCAGGCCTCATCTGTGTAGCAATTATATTAGATATAGACTGTAAACTTTCCTGACCGATAATTGAAGGATCTACTGTTCCATATAGGCCAACCAAAAACTTCCTGAATGGCAAAGTGAATTCTTCAACAGCACCAGTTTCAACCTCTCCAGCAAGTAGAACATCTAGTGCCTGATTAACACGAGGTATTGTTGATGTTGCTTTTGTATTAAATCCATCTTGAGATTTTGCAATAAGTGGCAATCTTTTTTCTGTGTAAAGTGTCCATTGAGGTTTTGCAGCAGCTTTTGATGGCGTTATCTGCAAGTTTATTACCTCTCCATTTTGAACAAGAGGAACAGCTTCGCTAAACAAACCCCCAGAAAGGATATTTTCACCAATTAAATTTTGATTTTCTGTTGTGAATTTATTAACATTAGCCTCAAAATTAGGGTGATCTCTTTTCATTCCTTGTTGTATTACGAATGCTTCTGCATCTTCAAGACTCATATATTGAGCTAAAGTTCCTGTGCCAACAGACTTCATTGTTGCTGCTGTTGGAGGTTTGTAAGGAATAAGGCTATCCCTATCTGGTCTTTGAGACACTTCAAGCTCTGATAAACGTATGGTTTTATTTGCGTCACTTGGATCAACATACAGCGTTGTCTTTGGTGGAGCTTTTGTCAGGCTAGTAGTAAGAGTTGCGGCCATTGTTGCCTTGGCTTTCTTATCTGCGGCATCAAGCTCACGCTCTTTCATTAAGTATGCGGCTGGGGTTGCAGCGGCAGTTCCTGCGGCACCCAGAGCTGTGGATCCTGGCTTGCTTGATTCTTCTGCCATCTTTGAGAAGAACAAGAAGCTAAGCATAGCTGGGCTGATTGGTTCACGCTCTTGATAGACTTGATCTGCAATGGCCAATGCTTGCTGGTATGCTGGGAGGGTATTTAATACGCCAGCATTAATCGTAGACATGTCTGTATTTGAAACGCCAGCATTAAGGCTTTCAGCTGAAGCTGCATTCATTTCATCAACACTGCCAATCTGATTGTGCTCTATAGGAAAGCCCATAGAATTTTTTTGGTGAGCCATTTATCTGTTCCCCAAATAATAAGCACTAGCCAAAGAGCCAAGGCCTCCAATTGTCTGGCCATATATGCTTGGTGACTGAACGTACTGATTTCCTTGCTCAAGACCAATTGTGCGAGTTTCGTACGGAGTTCCTTGAAGAGCACCTTGAGCAAAGTTAAGCATTTGGAATGGATATTCACGTTGCTCAACATAATCTCCATAGGCTAAGTCAAGAGCCATCTGGTCAAGATTCCTTTTGGCCTCTCCAGTTGTTAATAGGCCTGCAGCAGCTTGCTCATTTAATCCTTGAACAAGAGGTGCATAACTTTGAAGTTCTTGAGATGCTCTTAATCTTGCAGCTTCATCAGTTTCATATGCAGCCAAAGACCTATCTTCAGCAGCAAAACGAGCTTCCCTATCAGTATCAAAACGACCTGCTGCGAAACCAAGACCTTCAGCTGCAGCCCTCGCTCTTAAATCACCTGCGGCTGTTGCTCCCCCAGTTACTGTTTCGGCTTCTCTTAAACCAAGCCTAGAGCCTCCAAATGCACCCATCCTAGCAGCTTCAGCAGCATCACTTATTAAGCCCCTTTGGGTCTGATCTTGAATCTCTCTAACTGCGGCATCTTGAGCGCCTTGGTAAATATCTAAATAAGGCTGTGCTGAATCAAGACTAAACTGGTCACCAATAAGGTCTTCTCTGGATGTGGCTGTGTATCCTTGACCTAAAGTATCAGCCATTGCCTTTGCATCATCTAAGTATGACTGATATGTTTCTGCGCCACCAGATAGAAGGTCTGCTGCCTGCAACTCTTCTTGAGTAAGTTTTGACTGCTGGTATATAGGAGTTCCATCATCATTGGTTCCTATTTGTATTCTGTTTCCATCAGCATCCAATGCGTCGCCAAAAGTTGCAATCCTTTGGCCTGTGTAAGCTGGGAACTCACTTGATGCCATTTCTGCGGCTTGTTCATAAAGTTGACGACCAGCGGCAGATACCCACTCAGGTATCTGAGTTCCTGAAAGAACATTCTTAGCATCTGGCAAAGCCTCTACATTAGTTGTGCAAATACCACCCATTTAATTCTCCACATACAAAGAACCAGCTTTGTTCATGCCCAGACGCTCAAAAAATTTATCTTTGCGATCTACATCTCCTGAAAAGACGTGGCCTAGTCTTACTGGTAGTTTAGCTTCTTTTGCTATTTTAATAAACCCTTTTGATAAAAGCAATGCAGCTTTGGACTTTCTGCAAGAAGGAGAAACATAGAACCAAAGGTCTGAAAGATGTTTTTCATCAGACCACCAGTCTGAAACAATCATCCCTCCTATTGATCCTACTACCTTATCATCTTTTTGTGCTATCAAAATAACTCCTTGATGGAGAGCTTCATTTATTTTATTAACAAGTTTTTCAGTATTGACACTTGTTAATTTAATTTCAGCATCATTGTGCATTTCAATTAGCATAGCTGTTATTGCTGAAACATCAAATAAATTAGCCCTCCTACATTCCACTTAATGCACCCATCTGCATTTCACCTTGCTCTGGCATTTCACCTTCAGAGTTTACAGCGTCAATAATTTGACCTAGCTCTGGGAGCAACTTCATAAGAACAGACGCAACAGCTGGTGTTATTGCTGAATCAAGACTTTGAAGTTCTTCTGGTGACATATTAGCAAGACGAGCCAAAAGAACTGCAGCAATATCTTCATCAGCCTGCATCATCATCTGACGAGCTTCTGGGTCCATTGCTGACAACGGATCCATGTTGGCACCTTCCATGTTCATTTCTTCAGCCATTTAAATCTCCTTCGGTTTATATAAAATTGACCAGTTTGTTTTTTTACAGAAGCGACCAATTAACCAACATGTTGGTTCAAGAATCTTTCTGTAAACCTTCCCCAGATAATCTGGGTTGTCTCGCTCACCATAAATATAGGCAATCTCATTAGCGCGGTGACCAGCAACATGTTTCCAAAAATTAACAAAGTTTCCTTTGCGCATTTGACGTACCATCCAGACTGCCCAAATGTGGTATCCATTAACGTGCTGAGGTGTTAAGTGGTCTCTGGTGAACCTATAATCAAGAACCACCTGCTTGCGGGTCATAACGCCTTGACGCTGAAGCTCGTTGCATATTACACGACCACCAATTATGCTTCCTACGGCACTTCCTATAACACCACCTATAACTGGGATGGGTATAAGTGCCTGACCGATGTAAGCACCGATAGCTGAAGCTCCTGCAGACTTTACAGCCTCTTTGGGTTTCATCCCAGACGCTAAGTTTATCCCAAAACTAACAAGGCCATTCATCCCAGCAGACTTTAAGCCTTCCATCCCCAGCCTTTGTTGAACGCCTCCGAAATATGTAGTCGGCTCAACAGCCGTAGCTATTGCTGAAGAAGCAGCTGCATTTTTGCCAGCTGATACTGCTTGAGTTGAATCAATTGTTGATCCTGTAAATCCTGAAGCAGTTAAGGTGTTTGAGTCATATATCCCTGTTTTCGAAAGAGCACCAGCATCATTAAGTGCAGTCCAAGCATCTAAGTTCCCTGTTGATTCGGCAAGTGCTCTTCCTCCTGCTAACTCAGGAGCAAACAATCTTCCTGACTTCAGTGCCCCTGCATCAAGAAGTTTTGATGTACTTGATGCCAGCTTTGTAACTTGGCTTTCCGGAAGTGCACTGAGGCTGAAAGTACTAGCGGCACCTTCAAGAGCTGCATCAACACCACCACCAAGATATGCATCACCTACACCCTTAATTACATTTTGGCCTACAGCCTGAACAACAGGAGCGGCGACACCAGCAACAATTTCAGCTGTTGTCGGTACTCCTGGAATTTTTCCATCTTGTGATTCGCTTTCAAGTTGATTTAGCTGATCAAGCATTGAATTATCAAAATCGTCTTGAGGGTTGTAAGTTCTTTCCCCAGTTTGTATTGTCTTTACCCATTCAAAAACAGGCATAGATTTTGTTCCATAAAGAGCCTGAAGATTATAACCTACGTCTGGATCCTGAGCTTCAGACTGGAAAAGGTTGTATGTAAAATCTTTTCCATCTTCCTCATCAAGAAGACCAGTAAGTCCACCTAGTTGCTCAGCCATTAGCTTACCTCCAAATAGCTTGTTGTGACGTGAAGCCTGTTGGCTGTTGCTGCTGTCACTTTTAATATCTCTGATTCCATAACGACCAGAGGTTGGGTTAATAATTCAACTGTTGCATTTGCACCAACTGCCTTTACTTTAAAAAGGCTAAAGACTGCTGTGGCTGTGTTTGTTATCGTAACTGTTATGGTATCTGCATTCCCGCTGTCTTCCGAAACAAGTATTGATTTAATAATTGCTGTTGTTGCTGCTGGTGCAGTGTAAAGAACTGTTACGTCTGTTGTTGTTAAATCAACTTTTGAATTTTTATAATTATTAGCCATTAAACCAAGCCTTAGCATCAGAAGAATCTTCTATGCTTTTCCCCCCAGCAGCTACAGAAAAATCATTTTGTGTCTGTTGAAATTCCAATCCTGAAATTAAATTTTGCTGAAAAGTGATCATTTCATTCAGCTTATTGTAAAAGTCCAAAACTGAAGATGGAGCTCCTATGTTTCTAGGTGGGGAAGGAAGTCTTATCATCTTAAACCATCCAAACGCGCATTAATCCTGAAATCACCAAGTTGCCAATCATCTTCTGTGCCAGAGCTATAAAGCCTAACAGCTATCTGACGTCCACGAGCTCTTGTTGATACCTTACCTGTATTTTTAGTAATAGTAAATGGACCCTTGGTTGTTTCTGTGCCTTGAGGATATTTTCTAGTTTTTAGCTCTACATATAAATTTGTGTTTTCAGACATAATAGTATCTGGTATTACTTTATCAACCATGAATAATTGATCTCCAGACTCAGACATTTCTAGGTCGCTTGTTTCAATATAAGCTGACATCGAAGCCCCATCATCAGAAGTTCCGATTTCATGATTATAAAGCTCCCCAGAAGAGTCAAAAGCAAAAGGAAATTTTCTGAAGCCAATAGAATCGTGCCAAACATTTCTATCCAAAGATCCTATTGTCCAAGACCCATCAGAATAATTAAATGTCACATAGCTATCTGGCTCTGGGTTATTAGAACCTGATGTGTTATCTGTGCTAACATAAAACCAACTAATCTCATTAAATTTTTTATTGTGAGAAGCATATGTCTTATCAATAAAGTCTTGTTGCATTCTGTCAAATACATAGTATTGAACTGAGCAAGGCAACTCTGCAACAGAACCATTGTAAATAAAGAAATTATTTTTGCCGATCCAATAAACATCACCATCTACGTTTGCAGAGCCATTGATAGCAACAGCACCACAGTTAACTGCGAGAAGCCTGAATGAAAAAGTGAAAGGTGGTCCTACAAAAGTCATCCCATAAACAGCTTCATCAGTCTGAATAAATGTTTCATTCTTTGTCGGCGTCATAGAAACTATCTTTGTTCCAACTTCAAGTCTTTGATCACCAGCTGTGTTGGTTGATTCTGGTGTAAAATTAACGAAATTTTCTTGATCAGAAAACCTTACAAGCATAGCATCCATATCCCCACCAGCCAAAGGAACAGAACCACCGACTACAAAATGTCTGTCTGGGAAAGATATTGTGCTTACTCTAATTGCGCTTGGCACGTCTGATGCACCTGATAATGAAGAAATAAGAACTGACCTGCCACTCTCCCCAGAAGAAAGATCCCAATAATAAATTCCACCATTTCTCACACTGGCTATTAAGTCCTCTCCCCAAAGATTAAGATCCCAATTTGATCCGTCTAATGATACATTTGAAGATCCTGCATCTCTTGCTGTTCCCCAAGTGCTTTGACCCCAAGTTCCAGCTCCCCAACCAAGAGCTGGAGTTGAGCTTTGAGAACCCAAGCTCCCAGATATTCCAACAAGATATTTAAAATCTATTGTTGTTCCCCCACCAGTTGCTGAGCTTGTTGCTTCTGTGGGGGAAGTTATTGTAAATGTATTTGTTGTAACTGCTGTTATTTCAAATCCTGTTTTTCTATTAAGTGAGTTTGCAGAAACACCACCGACAGCTGTAGCAGATTCAATAACAACAAAGTCGCCAACCCTCGCACCATGGCTATTATCTGTACAAGTTATAGTTGTGCTTTCGTCTGTCGTTGCAAGAGGGTTGCTTAAATTTGATGTTGTTTTCCTCAAAGGTGTTATGTCATAAATTACACTCCCCTTTAATATGTAAATGTGCGAGTGAGTTCCTATTGCAATTCTATCTTCACCATCAGTATTAGGCCTCCATGAAACAATTGCTTTGGGAGATCCTTGAACTGTAACTGGTGTTTCTGTGTCTGGGGTTCCAGCTGCATCTAAACCATAATAAACTTCTTTTTCCCAGCCACCAATTTTCTTAGGATAGCCATTAACAAATCTTACTAAATTACCATCTGTAAAGAATGGACCATTTTTTGATGATGCAAACTCTGTTATGTCTTTAACTATTCCTGGCTTGAATTTAAGAAGTTTTAGTGACATTAAATACCCCTCATCCTTTTAACTAGTCTGTCTGCTCTATTAGTTACCTGACGATACCAAACAGAGTCAACCATTTCATCTGCAGCTTGATTCCAATCACGAGCATCAACACCAGCCTTCATTCCTTTAAATTTGCTTAGCCTAGGATAGCCCATGTTAAACATCATGTTTGCAATAATTCTTTGCACATCTTCAGGGAGGTCGGCGAAGTCTTCGTACAACCTTTCACATTCGGAAAGCACTGTGTGTACATCTCTATTAAAACAAGTTGACACTCTATCCTCTGATACAGGTGTTCCGACCTCTTCTCCATACTCAGGATCAATATCCAAAACAAGATGCCCGATGCCAAAAGTAGGCAAACCGAGGTGATCAAGATAGATTTCATACTTGCATCCCTCATCAGCTTCAATTTCTTCCCTCAGCTTATCAATATTCATTTCTTAATACCTTTTAAACCTCTTATTCCGAATGAAGCACCGATGCTAGCATACATTGCCCATTGAAACCATTCAGGAGTTCGATTGAGCGCATCAAACCCACGCTCTACATAAGGCTGCAAAGGTGGGATGAAACACATCGCTATAATAACAATAAACAAAACAGTCCATGCTTCATCTTTCCAACTATTGTCAGATGAATTAGCCATTATCTTTTCCCACCCAGCCTCATGAGTGGCGGCAACCTTCATCACTTCAGCTTCAGCTTCTGCTTTAGCCATAGCAACAGCAGACTTACCTTTTTGCTCTGTTACTTTCTTTTCCATCCAAGAGCCAGCTAATGATGCTATAGGACCAATCAATGCTTGTATCATTGTTTTGACTTTCTATCGACGTATGCGTTAGCTCCAAAATAAGCAGCAACAAGAGCAGAGTTGGCTACAAAATAAGTAGGTGCAATATTACCTATTATAGTTGCCGCACTATCATATCCAAGCATAGCTGTAATTAAAATAGCCGCTGGATAATTTAAAGTTCCAAACAAAGCAAACCAAGTCATATAGCGCATTGAGTCACGGCGAGCATCTGCATCTTCAAGTTCTTTTCTTTTGAACTCTAACGCCATAGAGAGCTCTTCATCACAAAGGACATTATCGCCATTGGTGTCAAACTTTGAATAAGAACTATCTTTTTGCAACTTTTTTTGCGTCATTAAGCTCTCTTGTATTTGTTCTCGCATTTATAAGAAACTGACTTATATGGGGCAGGGAATAAAAGCTGTGTGTCTTGAAACATTTGTAGCACACGCTCAATGCACTCTGCCTGTCTATCATATGGTCCTTTGGCATCTACTATTTCAATACACTCATCTCCAAGTAGTGGTGCGCATATTATTAGAACAGCGGTGAACATTATGGGCTCGCAAACATGATTGAAAGTGCGATACACGAAACTACAAAAATTATAGCCATAAGGGATATGCCAATGGTCTTGGCAACTTCCATCATTTCGTGGTTCTTGCGATTCTGTTCTATCCTTGCTTGCTTCACCTCTTCTTTGGCTTCCTGTATACGCCTAGCACGTTCAGTAACAATGCCAGACCAAGTTCCATGACCAAAACGCTGGTCAACCATAACAGATACTTCATAAAGTTTTTCTGCCGCTAGCTTTGCATCTATCGTTTCTCTAGCTACAGTGTTGACGTTAAATTGATTTACACCAGACTTTTTGTTTCTAGCTTTTTGTGCCTGTTGCTCACCAAGAAAAAGGTTGTCTATGTGCCCAGCTATCTCCCCAATATCATTGGCTGTGCCAATAGCAGACTTAATGCCATCAACAGCAGATTTAACAAGAGCAATCCCCGCAAGGGTTTCAGCTATCATTGTGCTTCCGATACATAGAGTAAGCTCTGCCACAAACAACAACAAAAGACACAACAGCAGTTGCCAAGGCAAACCAGCCTGTTAAAGCGTTTACCCAAATCGGAGCTGTTATGCCACCACCTATAATGGCTATGTCTGTGTGCATGTCTTTCATCTTATAACTCATCAGGCCAGTTGTTTATTGGTGCTTTGCCAGTCGGCTCACCATCGCTATCGACAGGTGTGTCAAACAAAACCTTGAACGCATCTATATCTGCCGCATTATCTATGGCTGTTTCGATTGAGCCAGAGGCAGTGCGAACAGCAGCTCTGTAATTTGTAACCGCTGTACTCAATGTCTTGCTGCTATCTTCTTGTAAACGAATAACCATCCAGTCAGTACCAGCTAACAACTCACCAGCTGTAACTTTTGTCTGAGCCTTGTACTGTGACTTCAGCCCAGGAGTTACGCCCTGTTGACCTGTCTCAGGGTCGTTCTCAGCTTTGCCATCTTCGTCCACCCAAAGCGTATCAGCTAAAGACTTTGGTATAAGTGTGCCATCAGATGTTCTTCCATAATAAAATTTGTTATCAAATGCCTCTTCTGATGCTGGTGGGTTTTCCCAAGTTATGCCAATAGCTTCTTTTTCGGAGTCACTGTACCGCATCCAAACTTTTGGGTACTGTGTCCCATCCGTGCCTATAAATTCTTTTCCTGGACGGAGCGTCTTACTGTTGTATTTCCAAGGCATTTTATATTCTCCTATCGAGCGTTGGCGTATTTAAAGGGTTGTTCCGCAAAGGCTAGGTAGATATAGGTTCCACTAGTATTATTTGCTTGGTTCAAACTGTTCCTGATTTTAAAACCGTTCGATAAAAAGTCTGTTTCGCAATCTGACAATCCTGATTCAGCAGTGGTCGTATTTGCAAGTAAGCTTGCGTCTGTGTCATTGCCATTTGCTGTTGTGTTTCTTTTGTTGTCATGAATCCACCAGTTAGCGCCTGTAGCATTTTCTGAACGCTTCACCAAAATCCAAGCAGGGCGAAAACCTGTGAAAATATAGGTACCGTCTGAACTTCCATTTCCGAGGTAGCTGCCAGCCTTGCAATATTGGTCTATGTCTGCAAAGCAATAAGCTATATAGGTTTTACCGTTGCCACTGTCTCCATTTCCAGATGTGAACACAGTGTTTGTTGGCGCAGTTTGAAAAATGTCACCAGCTTGAGTTACAGCATTAGCTGAATTTAGCAGAATATTTTTTCCATCGGCTAACTCAGAATGAAAAACTCTCCAATTAGAAACGGCACTTCTTTGCTTCATAATTATCATTGTTGGGGTTTTGCCTAGACCGTGACCTATCGTAGAAGCGTTTGTTCCATCGTGCGTAAACGAAACAATACTAAACCCAGACTCTGAATTTGCAGATATGCTTGATGTGATTGTACCATCACTGTTGCTGACCGCAGAGCCACCAGCAAGCCAATTCCAAGCGACATAGGTACCGTTATTGGTATTAACAGTAGCATCAGTGCCTAAGGTAAATCCATCTGCTGTAAAAGTTTTTTGCTTGTTACTTTGTGTGCTTTCCGCAGAAGTTCCGGGACTGTTGGTACTACCCGCTGACTTTAACTGCTTACCATTGCCCCTTACAACATCGAAGAATAATTGGTCCCCCGTTGCATCTCTTCTTTTCATCCAACTCCACGATGGAGAAAACCCAACCCCAGTAACTTCTAAATCATCATTGCCTGTGCCTGTCCAAAGCACCGTATTGAAATACTCAGACCCATCAATGATGTCTGGCTCATCTAAATTAGCTGAACACAATGCCTTAAATCCTGTAGGCAACGACTGAAATGTACCTACTCCATCTGTTGCTGACCCAGCCGAAACCGCACCATTAAACGTGCTGTCTTGACCAAAGTTAAATACTGAAGAACGATTGGTTGCTCCTGCAAAAAAGGCAAATGAATTTCTTGTTGTTGAAGGCAAGGCAACCGCAGAACCTACTGTGCTTCCGTTTTTATAAAACTGCACCTCGTTGTCTGTGGAATTGATTGCCACGCCCAAAACATCACCCGCCGCAAAACTGGCAAGCCCTGTTTCCGCGTCGGAGCCAAGACGCCCTATTGTTCCAGCAAGTTTATAAAGCACACCATAGGTTGCGGCTTGTGCGTAGGGGCTTGAGCCACTTAAAACATTTTGGTCAGTAGCTATACCTATGAACTGGTCAGTAATATTACCGCCACCATCAGTCGTGACCCTAGCTTCAAAGAACCACTTTCCTGTCAAGGGTATAGCAAAGTTTCCTCTGACGGCTTTGTAGTCACCTGTCGGAGTGCAACGCAAGTTACCTTCTGAAAGCGTTACGGCTTTATTATCTAGCACATTCATCACAGCAAAATTATTCGTCGGGCTGTCTGGCACCACATCTGAGGCAACAAGGGTAGGGCTACCACCACCCGAAACAGCGAAGTCATTGTTTTGACCCGACACATCATTGCCGATTGCAGAGCTGTCAGCGAAGTCGAGGTGAAAGCCGTTAGTGCCATACGTCAGGCCGCTGACATTTTTGGCTACCCAGATACCGTCCTTCGTTTCACCGAAGCTGTCAGGCCCAAGCGCAGTACCGTCAATGAAGTTTACTTCGCTCATGTAGCCGTCAAAGGAACCACTACTAGCGCGAGAAATACTATGTTCATTTGTTGAATTTATAAGACCATCATCATTTTCAAAATCGTCTGATGTAGTTACTGTCTGCAAAACACCGTTGACGTAAATCTTTGCCCTGTTTCCAGCCGTTCCATTTGAATAATCGGCGACAACAACAATATGATAAAAAGAACTGACATCTCTGTAGACAGCAACTGTGTCTATTAAACCGCTTGAAGCACCGCCGCCTTGATCAAACGCAATCGTATTGTCAGAATTAAATTTTATTCCAGACCTGCGGCTTGACGCACCATCGTATGCCTGAAATAAAAACTGGTTTGCACTTATATTCCCGCGCTTTATCCACGCACTCCAAGTCCACGTTTTGCGGTTTCCAGCAGATGAAGGTGTGCGTGTTAATGCAGGGCTATCGCCATCCTCGAACCGCAAGCTCTGGTCTATTGTGTGCGTATAAAAGCCAGAGGCTTCACCTGCACCGTTTCCTTTTATTACAGACATATTAAATCCTTATGTTAATGCAGCTGAAGCAGATACCAAGATAGTATTGTTCCCACTAGCTGCACTGCAGTAATAAGTAAGAAGGTATGTGCCACTGGATGAAATAGCACTTAATGATGCTGGTGCTATTGCCACAGAAGCATGAGCAGTTATTACATGGTTGCTTGCATTTATAAACATAACATTTCCTGATTGACCTGCGGCTGGGTTTGAAAAAGTTAAAGCTAAATTACCAGCAGTGGTGCATTTAAAATCATTTCCAACAGTTAGGTTAAAGTTACCATCGTTGTCTTCAGTTACATGGCCAGATGCTCTTCCTGCTACAGTAATGTCATTATTGATAGCCAAAGAAATGTTGTCTTCAACAGTCATAACAGCAGTGCCATCAAACTGTTGGAAAATAATATCTTTGGCATCTGTAAGAGGTTTTATAACTACGTCACTGGAAGAATCAGAAATGTTTAATTTATTACCTACTAAACCCAGACTAGCATTATCTTCAATGCGGATAACTTCAGTGCCATCAAATTGCGCTATAACTAAATCATCAGCATCAACCGCTGGCTTCATCGTTACCACACCCGCAGCACCATCTAAATCAAAAGCAATTTGATCAACCCCACCATCTTGCAGCTTAATATCACCTGTTGTGGAGTTTAAATGAAGCTCCCCAGTTGAATCTATAGATATAGGTGTTGCTGCTATAGTTAGCCCAGTTGTCCCATCATGAGTTAATGTCGCATCAGCATCCGCTCCCAAGCTGATAAGAGAACTGTCAGAATTTATAATAATGTCGTCACCGACTGTTAAATCATCTTGAACTTTTAAATCTACAACGCTTAAAGATGCAAAAGCATCAAAAACAGCCGCACCAGAACCTTCGCCATCAAGATAAACTACCTTTACATCTCCAGGAGGTATTGTTATGTTCGCGCCAGACCCTTGACTGATAATTATATTTTGAGACCCTGATGTGCCATTCTCAATAAAATGAACACGACTCATTGTATTTGGGCCAATTGTTATTGTGCAAGCACTATCCAAAGTCCCAGTATACTTTATATACATAGCTCTGCCAGCATCACTCGCACCATCTGCTACTGTGGTGGTATGAGTATCGGCATTTGTTGTTATGCCTTCTGTGCCAAAACTTAATGCTTCCCCTATCAACTCAAGATTAGTATTTGTTGTTGTTCCCCAAGTACCCGAACCATCGCCAGTACCCAGCTCATTTAATCTAAGATCGTTTACATAGCTGCTTGCCATTTTATGCTATCCTTATAATCGCATTTGCCCCAGCTGCAGGGAAAACTATTTGAAACGTTCCTGATGAAACTGCAAAGTCTCCTCCGAAATCTAAAACAGCTATCGCTTTGTCGCCATTGGTGTCATTATATATCAAAGCACCTCTGGCTGTGAAAGAAGCACTTGTCCAAGTGGGATCATCGCAATCAAAGAACGCTGTGGTGCCACTTGTTGAAACTGTTTTATTTGCCAGAGCTTCGCCCCCAGCAGTATACCCCGAACCACTTACTTCGTTGGTTGTTGCATATGCAGTAGTCGTTGCACCCAAACTTGCAGAGCTTGTGTAAAGTGCAATTTTTAAAGTATCTGCTGCTAGGTCGTGTTGTTCATCCAATATTTCAGCTTTGAACGATGTACACATTGCTTGTGATATAGCCATTAAATGCCTCCATTATATTCGGCTGTGTAGTTTCTGCCCATCTCCTGCTGGAACAATGCAACAGCTTCATCAAACTGAGCCTTGTATAAACTTAGCGTTTCTTGAGCTTTAAGGAAAGCAGAACTTTCATAAAGTGCTGCAGCAAGCAAAACAGCTTCAGCGTTATCGCCGATCCAACTGTTTGCATTACCTGTAGATAATCCTGTTTCTGGGGCTACTATGTCAGCTTGATAACTTAAAGTAGCAGATGGTGTTGGTGCCAAAGTTACAGTTATACCAGCAGTCCCTGCCAACTTTGTGCTGTAAAACTCTGGTGTTCCTGTAAGTGTTGCATTTGGCCAATAGTCACGAATATAAGAATCTACCCTGTGATCAAGAAAAGAAACAGAGCTTGAAGCTGTTACAGAAAGTTGTCTTATCATCCTTGCTGATGGTATTACATAATCAGGAGTTCCAACAACCAAATTTCCTGTTACTAATGATCTAAAACAAGGCAAGCTAGGAAGTCTTTGAAATATCATTTCTTCAGCTTGAGATATTATTTCGTTAATAGAAGAATCAAACTCTGAAGAATCATCTTCCATAAAATTTTTAATATTAGATACCAAAGTTGTATAGTTCATTTAATTACCCCATGTTCCACTTCCCCAGCCACTAAGACCCCAACCACTTAGAGTTACTGAAACAGTTCCTACGCCACCTGTTCCTGCGACCCCAGCATTTGATGGACTTCCTTGAGCAGCCTGATTACCAATTTCACCTGTTCCTGCGACCCCAGCATTAACTTCTTTAGCTGTTGGGACTTGTGTTATTGGTGATGGTGTGTTTGATGTCCCACCCATGCCACTATGTTGAGTGCAATAGTAATATAAGGTTGGTGCACCAGAAGCAACAACAATTTGAGTATATGCGTCTGATTCTCCTGGAGTTCCGCTTGTTGTTACACCTGTTGTATACTCTGATCCGCCAGCGTGAGTTCCGTTTGAAGTGGTGCTGAACCTTAATGGGTGACCGCTGTTGCTGCTATCTGATTGATCAAAGTAATAAGTGTTTCCTTCGTAAAGTGTAAGCGTTGCTTGGTTGCTGGCGTCTATTGCATAAACATTTCCTGAACCAGGATTTACAACTGTCACTGCGAAAGTTGTCGTGCCAGTTGCTGACCCAGCTACAAAACCAAGTGCCTGAAGCCCTATCTGAGATAGTGTCTGATTTATAGTTAAGCCAAAAGTTCCTAAAGCACCTGTTCCTGCGACCCCTGTCGTGTTTGCACCAATTATGAATCTAGCTTCAACTCTTCCAATTTGACCAAATCCTGCTATTCCAACAGGTGGCCTCTCCCTAACATCAAGGAAAGGGTCGTAATTAAAACCTACAAAAAACTTTACATTATCAGGGTCACCATCAGGCCTTGGGTTTCTCAATGCTGTTGCATCAAAAACATTTTTGGCTGGAGTTAATTGAGGGTGCTTCGGCTCCCACTCTTGTTTTTCAACACGCAACCCATCCCAAGTAGTTTTAAGATCTGTGTACTTTATTTTAAAGCCAGACCTGTCACTTATCGCTGATGATTTTTTTCCTGATGCATATTTCGCCATTAAACCAAATTCAACGCTGTGGGTTGAACCCTCAAGCTTACGCCATCATTATCTGATGCTGCTGCGAAATTAAATGCTCTTTCATAAAGCTCATTTAAAAGTTGAAACCGATCTGTCGAGTATTTGACGGAGAGCTTGCTTGCCAAGCCTGCACAAATACATTCACTCCATGTATAAGGAATGTCTGTGTCTTGATTTGAAGCTGTTATATCTTCAAGTTGATTCATTGACCAATACTGCAGGACATATGTGTTTATATTAGGGACTTGCCAAACATAAATTTTAGATATGTTATTTGATCCTGATTGGAGACCTTTATCAATCATGTATTGGCTTGGTCTTCCTGAGGATGTTTTATTGGGTATCTGGTTATATTCAGATATTGTTATTTTATTAACTATGGTATCTGACTGAGATGAACTAGCAGAGTTGTTTATAACAACGTCCATCAGGTCTATAACTCCTGCTGGCAAATTGTAAACAGCTGTCCCTGAGCTAAGATTAAGAGTGCCAGAGCTGAGTGCCCAATAATTTATTCCTCTGTTTGCCCATTCAGAAAATAAAAGATTAAGGCTTCTGCGCGCAGAAACGGCATGATCCCCTGTCCTTGTTTGGGGATCAATACCGCAACGCTCAAATGCTTCTGCTATTATCTCTTCAACACTTGGCCTGAAAACTACTGTTCCTGAAGTTGCCATTAATACTGCTTGCTCGCTCTGATAACAATTTGATATGAATCCCCCGCAGCTCCAGCACCAGTTGTTGTGAATTTTATATCACCTGTTCCATTGGCACCATATGATGAGCTTGTTGGCAATCCGCCAAATCTAGAAAAGTCTTGATATCCAGACTGGCCTTCGTCAAGGTGAAGGACAATTATGTCAACGTCTGCATCTGCAAGAACCTCAACAGTCATTGCATTGATAACCCACCAACACTCAATTATCCTTATGCCTGTGCAGGTTTCCCCTGCTGCATTGGTCAAAAGCCCAGAGACATCAATTTTGCTGACAGCACTTTCATTTCCACCATCAACATATTGATATTGGAAAGCAAAAACGACCTCTTGAGTGTTTTCAGATATTTTGGTTGTGGTTGTTATATCAGCCATTCTGCACTCCTAAGTTATGATGGGGCACACAGCCCCACCAGTTTATGCAATCTGAACATACTCAATAATGAATGTGAACGAACCTGCTGTTGTTGCATCAACTGTGTTTGTGATGTTACAGAAAATAGTTCTTGCGGTGTCTGTATACTGGACGGAAGCTGGGGCTGTTGTGCCGTCCTGCGTCTGAAGAACCAAGCTAGTGATAGTTACGTTGTGAACAACAACAGTTGTACCAGCATCTAATATTTCATCTGTCTGAGCTGCAACAATTTGTGCACCAGAAGAAGATGTGCCAACTTCATAACCAATGTCACCCTCTCCAATAACAGGAGCAACATCGCAAAATATCTTGATGTCAGTAATGATTGTATTTGCTGGCTGTGTAAACTCACCAATGGTTGGGCTGTCACCTGCAGTTGTGTTAACAGTAACACCAGTGGCAAAGCCAACATGCTTTACATATTTATTTGTTACAATGCCTGTAGAGGCTATTGAAGCTACATCAGTGATAGCACCAGATGTTGCATCTTTGGAAACAACTGTGAATCCGTTTTCTGAACGCACTGGTCCAGTGAAAGTAGTATTAGCCATTTGGATCTCCTGTCGTGGCTAGTGTCAACCCCCCGATGGAGTTGTCAGGAAAAGTTAGGAGGAAGGCTTTTGCCTTCCCCCATATTATTTTATGCAGCACCTTCTGTGCCGAAGATTCCGCGCCAATCAGTTGCTCCGAAGCTGTAACGCTCACGAACTTTGTAGCGAACATTACCAGTTTCAAAATCACCTTCAACACCTTTTTTCATAGGTGAACGCTGGAACATCTTAAGACCATCAGGAACATCCGTCTTAACGAAGAATGCATCTGAATCAGTCAGGCGACGCATCACGTGATAACCCTGAGGCAAGTAGCCACCAGACTTAATAGCGTTGATGTCATTGTCAGCTGTTCCTGTTCTCAGCTGAGACTCAAGAAGACGCTCTGCTACGAATGTGTATGCTGTTGGGATAATAAGCATTGTCCCTTGAGCAGCAATCCGCAGACCACGATCATCTTTCATGTCAGCAATGTTGATAAGGATTGACTCCAATGAAGTCTCAGAAAGGTCAGCAGCAGTAGCAAGTGTGTTACTCTGGATGCCATTCTGTGTTGGGTGAGATGTATTTAATAGTGAAACGCCATCACCACCCGCCGCAGTTGTCGCAGTGTTAAGAACATTAGCAGCCTTGATCTCTTTAGTAGAGGCCATTGAGCGTGCTAGTGCTTTTGTGTAACGAGAAGCAATTGACCCATAAAGACCATCTTCTTCAGCTTCCTCAGTAATTGAGAATGCCAAAGCGATTGTCTCATGTTGGTAACGAGCTGTCCACTGCTGAGAAGCTGAGTCATAAGAAACAGACGCACCTTCATCTTTAGTTGGGGCAGCACCGAAGCCTGTCAACAAAACATCTTCTTCAAATGCTTTATTTGAGCTATTTGATTCAAACACAGCTTCATATTCAGCTGGGTAAGAAGCATATTCAAGACCGAACAGGGTGTTCAATCCTGGCTCGAGCATTTTCGCAAATTGTGCTCTATTCATAGCCATTTTTCAAACCCTCCTATATACCAGCTGAGTCTTTTAAGAGGTGCTCGTTAATAATAACTTCCATAATGGCGTTTGCGCCGAAAGCATTATCAGGAGCCTCATAAAGACTAAGAATTTTACAAGTTGCAGCACCTGCAGCCATGGTTCCTGAAATTTCAAAACCTGACTGACCAGTTGTAGTGGAACCTGCACCCGCAACAACATCAGCACAGTTGCCGATATTAGTTTGGGCTGGAGTTCCAGCTGACTGAACTTTATAAACAGTATATGGATCATCATACACATATGCTACGATATCTGTAGCAGTTGTACCTGATGGCCAATACTGGCTATACACATAAGAGCCATCTGCAGCGGTATATGAAACACCTGCAAATACACCAATATTATTTACTTCAGTGGCTGTGTGCGGGGTCAGAAGACCTGTGTTAATAATAATAACAAGATCACCTGTGAAGATATTCTCCGCTAAACCAGAAGCAATGGTGTATTTATTTGCACGTGGAATATTACCGCTCATGTGGCGAACTGGGACGAACCCAAAGGCAGCATCAACATTTGCCATTTTTTCACTCCTTCACGAGTTTTTAGTCTTCCATAGCCGCAAGATCTCTGCGGCCTTTTGAAACAGATGATTCGCGAGTTTGATAAACTCTTGGACCACCTGAACGATTTAGTGCATCTAGGTCACCTGAAAGTGATTCGTTCTGCTCGTAATTCCTATTTGCATAATAGTCTTTCATAGACTTATGCTGTTCAATAGGCATTTCACAAAGCAGCATTCCTTCAATTCCAATGCAACCTTCCCATTGGCCGTGATTGATAGTTGGGAATCTCTTATCTTTCACAGTGTCAG